>JADMIO010812808.1_pt1 | contig 92400 bp, 73 predicted proteins | sample 8958161 | NCBI WGS metagenome assembly JADMIO01 (sample SAMN16585339, study PRJNA669376) | soil metagenome | isolation source: Crop rotation soil | place: USA: Cullars Rotation, Alabama | collected 2011
CGCGACTTCAAGTCACGTGAATTCCAAGCTTCGGATCCCACTGTGCTGGAAAGGCGCCTCATTGGAACCAGCACGCCCGCGGCACCCTATTCGGTCTTACACGTGGCAGCAGCAGCGCACATATTGCAAGGGCGGCTCTCGACAGCATTGCTTATCAAACTTTCGATGTGCTGAAAGCCATGGAAGCCGATGCGGGTATGAGCATCACCGAACTGCGCGTAGATGGCGGGGCAACGGTGAACAATGCGCTGTTGCAATTCCAATCTGATATCCTCCATTGCAAAGTGGTACGACCCACCACTACGGAAACGACAGCGCTCGGCGCGGCATACCTGGCTGGTTTAGCTGTGGGCTACTGGAAAAATATTGACGAAATTCAGCAACTCTGGCAAGTTGATAAAACATTTTCCCCGCAAATGAAAGTTGGCAAAGCAAATGAATTGCTCAAAGGATGGCAACGAGCGGTGGATGCTTCAATTAGTTGGGCGCAGTTATAGTATGTTCAATGATAAATGTTATCTGGACGAATCCCTAAAGGAGTTCTCATGAGCCCTCGGAAATGTTGAGTCATTTTTCACAAGGCATTTTATCATTCAACTAACCTCCTCCGAAGCAACGTCCTAGCCTTTATTTATTGTTTCTTTTCCTCATCGGGGAGACTTTGATTTTTTACAGAATTTTTATGACCGATCAAATAGAACACATGCAGAAGGTTGACAAACTGCTTCAAACTGTTTTCGTCTTTGTTTGTCAACGTCAATTCCACATGGCTTGACAATGCATTGTTGCTATATTGGCCTCCATACATAATCATTTTATCAAACATCCCTAAGACTTCGGACATTTGCCGGCTATCTTCTTCTGACCTATTTTTTGAAACAGACTTCACAACAAATCCGAAAATCGTTTTCAGGTCAATGAGGAATGCCGAAGGATAGTTTTTATAGGGATCGATCATTTTTTCCACGTCCTCATTCCCCGAAGATCCAAGAAATTTTTGCGCCGCTATCGGTGAGAAGGAAACGACAAAAAATGAATCATTGGAAACAATGGAGGGTCTCATGCCCTTTATCCGGCTATTTTTTGTTGTATCGGCAGCTTTTGCCTGGATCAAGTCGGCAAGATTTTTAAATTTGTCTTTATCGCCAATGTGTCCGGTCAAAAACACCTGCATTCCGCCCATGGCCTGGGTAATGGAATCTTCTTCTGTAAACTCATAAACCTTAATGGCTGCAAAAACCGCATCTCCTTTTATGGCCGACAGAATATCGGCTATTTTTATTTTTTGCATGCTTATAGTGTCCAAATATTTGTCTGCACCGGATTTCGTAAACATTTCATTTATTATTTCCGGCGAAATGCTAAAAGAACCTAGGAAAATTGGCTGACCCGCCGGCAGTTTTTTTAACAACTCCGTGTTCAGGTTTTTCATGGGGTATTTTTTATAAACTGAATCGGCAGCAGGCGAAACATAACGGTTCATCTGCATGGCTATTTTTCCATTGTCAAATCTGATTATTCCCGATGTATAGTCACCGCCCTGCATAAAATTTTTGTTGAGCACGGTAAACATTTCTGCTGTCTTATTCTTTTTCTTCGGCAGGGATGGAAGAGTATTATTTATCCATAAGAGCAGATCGCCTTCTTCCCCTAAAAGAGACACCAGGCGTTTATTATTAAGGGCAGTTGGTCGTTTGCTTAACAGCGCTTTGCATTCTCCGGTCAATTGTTTTGTTATGGCCAACTCAGCCGATGCTTTTGCCTTTGCGGTTTGGTTAGTTGAACCCTCTTTAGAACTGCTTCCTGTCAATATAAAAATTTCTCTGTTCCAGGCCAGGGCTGTGTTTTTATTGATGATCATTTTCCCATTAGGGATTTTTACAGCCTGTTTTGCAGGAATCAATTTCTTTATCATGGCAACAAACGCAGCTGTATCTTTTGGAAACCCATAAATGACCGGGTCAGGCTTTTTGTTGCCCTTACTCTGCCGCATCACGAGGAAGATTCCCTGGCCCAGATCAATACCGGTTTGCCCCGGGTCTTTCAGAAAGTCTTTTTCTTTCTCAGGAACATCCCTCACCAGGTCTTCAAATACTTTTTCCTTCACGAACTCGCCCCACTTTATCTTTTGTCCCAGGCTCCCGGGGTTTATTTTAATAACAACCCTTGCATCGGCTGGCAAATAGTTCAAAACGTCATTAGTTTGTGAAAAAACGGGTAGTGTGACAGAACCGAAGTACAGCAGAATAACAATCAGTTTAATGGATTTCATTTTGATTTTTTAATATTTATGGTCTGTGGGCCTATGAATTAAGCGCAGAAAATTAACAAAAACTAATTGTAATTTCTATCAGAAATAAATTTGATATTGCCTTATTCTTCTTTTTAAACCTTCCGCCTTGCAACGAGCAGAAATGATGGAAAGATTGCGTACAACGCCCCAATGGGATATCTGCATTATCGGGGGCGGAGCAACGGGCTTAGGAATCGCGGTGGATGCCGCATCTCGAGGACTAAAAACCCTGTTAGTTGAAAAATCCGATTTTGCAAAAGGCACATCATCACGCAGCACTAAGTTGGTCCATGGCGGCGTCCGCTACCTTCAACAGGGAAACATCAAGCTGGTAATGGAGGCTTTGAAAGAAAGAGGAATCCTTCTAAAGAATGCCCCGCACCTTGTAAAAAACCAGGCCTTTATTGTTCCTAATTATAAATGGTGGGAAGGTCCCTACTATGGAATTGGATTGAAGGTCTATGATTGGATGGCCGGAAGTCTTGGCTTTGGACCTTCACAATTCTTGTCAAAGGAAGAAACACTGGACCTCGCGCCCACCCTTGATTCAGAAGGATTGCGCGGAGGAGTTCTTTATCATGATGGACAATTTGACGATGCCAGGTTGGCGATCCACCTCGCGATGACAGCTGCTGACCTCGGGGCAACTCTTGTTAACTACATGAGTGCGGAGCAATTGCTCAGGGCAAATAAAAAAACTTGTGGTGTGGTAGTGAAGGATGCTTTGGCTGATGGGTTGTCTGCTGCCGGTACAGAAGCGGCCTCATATGAAGTGAAAGCTAAGGCAGTCATTAATGCAACTGGCGTATTCACCGATTCCATTCTAAAATTGGATGATGCGAAAGCAAAAAGCTTAGTCACGATAAGCCAGGGAATTCATATTGTGCTCGACCGGGAATTTCTTCCCTCTGAGACCGCTATCATGATCCCAAGGACCGACGATAAGCGGGTTTTGTTTGCTGTTCCCTGGCATAATAAAATTGTTGTTGGCACAACAGATACACCCGTCAGGAACGCTTCTGCAGAACCGGTGGCTATGGAAGAAGAAATCAATTTTATTCTTCATCACATCCGGAAATATTTAGCCAAAGACCCCGAACGCTCAGATATCCGCAGTGTATTTGCCGGATTACGTCCATTGGTAAAAGCTGATTCAAAAACAACGGCAGCTTTATCCAGAGACCATCACATTGCTGTTTCAGATTCCGAGTTAATAACCATCACCGGCGGCAAATGGACAACGTACCGAAAAATGGCCGAAGACGTTTTGGAAATAGCTGTTCCAAAAGCAGGACTGGCACAGGATGACCCCATGGCCTTGAACTGCAAGACGAAAGAATTGACTATCCATGGTTATAAAAAAGAAACCGATTTTAATAAGCCGCTTTATTATTACGGTTGTGACGAGGAAAAAATCAGATCGATAATACGAACTGATCAAACTCTAGCTCAACAAATTCATGCATCACTTCCCTACATCAAAGCAGAAATTGTTTGGACCGTCCGCCACGAAATGTGCATGAAGGTTGAAGACTTCCTTTCAAGGCGGACAAGGGCATTGTTTCTGGATGCAAGGGCAGCTATTGATTCAGCGGCCACGGTTGCCGAACTCATGGCAAAAGAAATGAAAAAGGACGATCAGTGGGTCCGCGAACAAATTGTTTCATTTACCGGCATTGCAAGAAATTATTTACCACATTAGTCATTAATTTTAAATTACTACCCAAGAACAGATTTATTTTTACTTTTTAATTCTTAATTCTACCTGCCATGTCTCCATTCCTCGGCGAATTCATCGGAACCGCCTTACTTATCATACTTGGCGACGGGGTCGTTGCCAATGTTGTTCTTTCCAAAACGAAGGGAAATAATAGTGGATGGATCGTCATTACATTCGGCTGGGGCATGGCCGTATTTACCGGCGTCTATGCCTCTACACATCTTGGGGGAAGCGGCCATTTGAATCCGGCTGTTACGTTAGCCGTTGCCTGGTTTGCCGATTTCGACTGGAATAAGGTTGTTCCTTATATCGCGGCACAATTTGCCGGGGCCTTTTGCGGGGCTGTCATTGTTTGGCTGGCCTATAAAAAACATTTTGATGAAACGTCAGACGCCGATAGCAAGCTGGCTGTATTTTGCACCGCGCCCGCTATCCGGCAGCCAGGCTTCAATCTAATCACGGAAATCATTGGGACATTTATTTTGGTAATGGGAGCATCACTGATGTCAAAACCGGAAATAAAAATCGGCACGCTGGAAGCTTTGCCCGTGGGCTTATTGGTCCTGGCAATTGGTTTGTCATTGGGCGGGCCAACCGGATACGCAATTAATCCCGCAAGAGACCTGGGTCCGCGGATAGCCCATTTCTTCTTACCAATCCCGAATAAACGAAACAGTGATTGGGGTTATTCGTGGATTCCCGTAGTGGGACCTGTCATCGGCGCTTTACTGGCCGCATGGGTGTTCACCTACATTAAAATTTGATCTCGCTACCTCCCGGGATAGTCTGTGTATTCTTGTGGTAAAAAACTATCAAACACAAAATCCAAAACAAATAATTCTATACGGAGTGACAGGCCTTCAAAACCTCACTGCCGGCTTTTTCTATTTGCTGGTTCGAGATTACCAGTGGCGGAGAAATTCGGAGACAATGAGGGGCGAACAAAAACCAGTCTGCCAGAACCCCATTGGAAATGCAGCTGTCTACGATTTTCCTATTTGTTTCAAATGAATCAAATTCTAGTGCAAGCCATAGACCCAACGAACGAATAGATTTTATTTTTGGGTGAACGAGCAATGATTTGAATAGTTCTTCCTTTTTGTTTATTTCAACAATCAGGGCTTCGGAAAGCAATGCTTTGAGAGCAGCTATGCCCGCTGCGCAACAAACAGGATGACCACCAAATGTTGTTATATGGCCCAGCATTGGGTTAACACTCAGCGCAGCCATTAATTTTTGATCGGCAATAAAAGCTCCCAGGGGCATGCCTCCTCCCAATGCTTTTCCTAATAATAAAATATCGGGTACAATCTCAAAGTGTTCGAAGCCCCAAAGTTTTCCGGTTCTTCCAAAACCGGTTTGAATTTCATCCAGAATGAAGAGGGTTCCTGTTTCAGCACACTTTTTTCTTATTGCCTTCATCCAGTCCTTTGAGGGAACAATAATGCCTGCCTCTGCCTGCACAGTTTCCGCAATCACGGCGGCTGTTTCCTCTGTGATCGCTTCAATAACGTCAAAAGAATTATAATCAAAGTGAAGGATGCCCGGTAATAACGGGCGGAATGCGTTTTTCCAGTATTCACTTCCCATCACACTCAATGCTCCCTGTGTTGAGCCATGATAAGAATTATTGAAAGAGATAACCTGCATTCTGTTGGTAAATCGTTTGGCAAGTTTCAAAGCTCCTTCTGTTGCTTCGGCGCCTGAATTGGTAAAATAAACCGAGTTAAGTGAGGCTGGCAAATGTTCCGCCAAAAGTTTTGCATACTGTACCTGCGGCGTTTCAATAAATTCACCGTAAACCATGATGTGGAGGTAGGCATCGAGCTGATTTTTGATAGCTTCAATTACTCTCGGATGACGGTGACCGACGTTCGCAACACTGATCCCGCCTATTAGGTCAATGTACTCTTTTCCGCGTGCATCGAATAATAACGCACCTTCAGCCTTTACAATTTCCAAACCGAGAGGCGTGGATGAAGTCTGGGCAATATGACGCAAAAACAATTCCCGCTGGGTCATACTTATTTAGGGTTGCCATTTTAATCGCTCATCCATGAATTTTTTGAAATAATCATCCATCAGCATACCGCTAAAATCTTTATCATAATAAACTCCTGTTATATTTTTCTCTGCTTTTAGACTTACCTGGTTCGGGTCGAGCTCGAATGGCCCGGCAATGGCAAGGTAAGAATGGGATCCGGTTTCTTCCGATTCCATTTCTCTGGTGTCTTCCGCCTGTGGAAAGTTTACTCTGAAAAAATAAAATCGCTTTCTCTCTCCCTTATAATCGTATTCGATTTTTTTAATGTAAATGAATTCCACAGTACTCAAATCCTGATCGTCATCTTCTTCGGACATAGATTGATAAATATAACTCTCAGCCAATTTTTGCTGGGTGCGGAAGTCCGCGGGAAATAAACTCTCCTTGTTCATCCTTTTCAATTCCTCATAAAAATTGGCCCTTTCATACTTATCACCGGCAATTTGTTTCAGCACACCCGCTCCGACTGTCTTATTATTTTTCAAAAGGGCCAGAGCGGCATCTTTCTTTATCGAAATAGATTTTGCCTTCAGGAACTCAGATATTAAAGCATTGACTTCCTCCTGCTTCATCATGCCCATCAGCGACAGAAGATAAGTTATCCTGTAATCGTTGGAATAGTCATCACTCCGTGCTTTTAAAACAGACTTCAATTGATGGCGACCGAGTTTCAAAATGGCCGTCTTTTCTGCCTGCATAATGTCTGCGGACATGATACCGCTGTCAATCATCTTTTTGGTGAGAGCAGCAACGGGCATTCCCATCGTAGTATCAGAAATATATTGCAGAAGCTGGGGGTAAAGTATTTTAGCCAGACCCAGCGAGTCGCCCAGTTGATGAAATAATTGGAAATCGTTTCCCCGGGTTGGTATTTTTTGCGCGAGCAAAGTTTTAATTAGCTCATAACCTTCCTGCGTTTTGTCTTTGGCGATAATTTCGAGAAGGGGAAATCTTATTTTTTCAATCACCTTGCCAGGTTTTGGATAAACATTCCCGATAATTTGAATAACCTCGTTTTTTACTGAGGGTTCAGCGTTTTGAAATAGATCCTTCGCAATGGACAATAACTTATCATTGACATCCTCGTAAGTATTTTCATATCTCGGATATTCAAGGAGGGACTTTTTCAACAAAAGAATAAGTTGTGACTGGCCAAACTTTACTTCGTTCAACGCATCATAAGCCTTTTGAAACACGGCGCTATCGGTCGATGTTAGATCCGCAAAAAGCCTGGCAGGGGTGTTATTCAGCAATTCATCCGGTCTTGTTTCTTTAGTGATCTTAAAATCTTTAAAGAACAAATTCACATTGTCGTCCCCAGCAAAAGCCCCCGGAAGGATGATGTACAGTGAATACATGGTGCTTCCGCTTACCAATAGCCTTTGTCTCTTCGTCGTCTTATCATATTTGTTTGTATATACCAATTCCCTTCCTGTGATGCTTCCATTTCTGACAGGTAAATAGCTAATCAGTGAGTCATTCCAACCCATCGCTTTGTTCTTGCAGTAATTATAAATTGAATCCTCGTTGGCTGCCCAGAGATATTCATTGAGGGGCTCTGCATTTATAAAATAAGTGATGGCGGAATAAGGATCATAGGCATAATATTCTTTCGTTGCACTTTTAAGATAGACCCCCGGGTTATCCCGTTTCTTTTGATAAACCTCAGAGGGAGTCCAGCATATAAAATCAGATGCCGGTGAATTCTGTAACTGCCAGTCGGCCTTGCGATAGTCTATCAATGAAAAAGATTGAAGAAATTTCTCGGCCTGGTCATCGCCGACCCCGGGTTCAAATTCGGCTACGACAAAATAGCTGGTATGGTCCCTTTTAATAACGAATCCTTTCCACGCGTTGGTTTCCGACGGCCTGCTAAATTTTTTGCCGGGAAATCCATTGACAGTCGTATCTGATATGGATGGTTCAGATCGGGCAAGGCCGGACCGGATCCGATCAAGATAGCCTTCGAAAAAAGTTTCGTTTCCTAAATATTCGTTATACGCATTCGTTTTGCCTGAAGTAATAGTATAATTGACGCCACTGTTTGCATCAAAATAAGAGTAAGAATTCATAGAAACGTTACTCCCTGCCGTCAATTTCACGGGCTCAATCCTTGGCTTGCCGGGAATTGATATTTTAAATCCATCTTCCGGAAATTCATACGACATCCATTGAGTGGACGGGATGGGGACCAGTTTAAATGAAGCAATGTATTTTTCCGCACCCTCTGAATACAAGTTATCTTTTCTTTGAGCCGTTAGTGAAAAAATATAGAACATGTTTTTTGACACAAGCTCGTATAAACGATAATAGCTGTTGTCTTTAACAAGACAAAGAATTTCCAGACCCTTGAGCCCTTGCGCGGCAACAATTTTACGAGACAGGACCTTTCCATCAACTTTGGCGACCAGGTCGTCAATTTCATGAGCTGCAGTTTCCTCGGGTTTGCTTTTACTGTCCCTGGCGGATAACCTGCCGCAAATCGTCATATAAAGCAACCCACGGCCAAGATCATAGTAATATACTATTGATTTACCTGCCTCGCCATCCTGGGTATTTGGCTTGCCGGGCAATTCATATTCCACTCCTAATTCCTCATTCCTGACCACATAAGCAGGTTGATCCACTTTTTTCATTTTATACTCTGAAGCGGAGATCCTTTGGGAAGAAAACACCGGTTCAACCGTATATCCCTTTTGTTTTAACAGGCTGATGACCCCTTTATCTCCGGCCAGGTGACCGGCGCCTATCGCTGTAAACATTGTCTGCAAGTGCATCAGGCTGTCCATTTTGGTCGCCATGGCCTTGTTTCTTGTGTAAAGAAAATCATTTAATGTTTCTTCGGTAAAATAATCAGTAAAAAATAGATTGATGCTGTCTATATTTTCCCGGAAATAAAGGTCTGTTATCGGTGATCCCTGCTCTGGCTCCCACTTGTCAAGCAGGTTTACAAATTTCTTGATCTTTACTCCCTTTGACAGAGAGTTTATTGCAGTTATCTGCGATTCCAGCATTTCCAGTCCATACATTTTCTTTTGATATTGCTTGGCGATCTCATATAAAAAAGCGTCCATAAATGTGTTCATGGCATCCTTTTGCTTTTTGTCGCTTGCCAGCAAGCGCGACAAAAAATAGTCAACCATCCCCTTCTGATTTTCTTTAAAGTAGCCTGCTTTCTGCCCGGTAATTTTTTTCTGCATCAATTTCAGATCTGCCGAAGAAATGTCAAACTTTGGCTTTTCTTCTTCGGGCGTTTTTATAGAACCATTCATGTATGCTTCCACAACCATGTTGGCGCTGTCTGGATTGAATTCCAAAGCGAAGCCCTCTGCCTGCTCTAAAAAAAGGTACAGGGAGTCTTTAAAATTGAACGCTTCTTTGTCATAAACATGCATCGTCCCAAAAAGATAGGAGGGTCGACTGAGCCCATTTCCAGTAATACGCCATAGCAGGGAATTATTGTTTTGGTGTTGCGAAAAGGCGGTTATGCAAAAAATCAGGAAAGAAAGGCAGCTTGTAATTCTTTTCATGGCAGGTTTACCTTTTACTAAAACAAATAAAGCAATAAATTATGAGCCCTCATAGACTTGGGTAATATTTACCGCAGGTATTTGTCTTAGAGAATTCCTTACCCGCAGACACATAGATGAATCTCTCAGTGCGTATTTTTCCTCGCCGTCATTGTGGTGTTTAAATCCCTTCTAATTCAGCCATTTTAGTGAATACGCTGCGATCTCCAACTGAGTGGCCGATTAAGATTGACCTCAGACGACCGCGTTGGAGATAACTTCTGCATAGCCATCAGATACCTCCCTTATGCCGTGGTTTGCGATGTTTGTCCCGGTTCCTCAACAGGTGCGCCGTCGCCCGGCCAGTCGGGATCTAATAACTCATAACCATGTTGAGCAAAGAATCCATCCCATGGTCCGCGTACTGAAATGCATCCATAGCCCGTGAGCAAAGGCGATCGGACGTTTAGCCATGATCTAGAATTTGGGGACCGGAAGTATTGAGAAGAATTCGATTTAAATAACTGTAGCTATTGAAATATTTTTTTATTTTGATGACCCGGAGACGATTTATTTATTATTTACATTTATATCAAAAATCCTGATCATGAAATATGTTTTCACTCTAATTGTTATCCTGGCTCTTGGAGCGGCGTGTAAACAGAAGGTTTTATCGGGAGACCAACTTAATAAGAAGTTAGTGGCCACGATGCAGAATTTCCTGGACAAAGAATCTCATCCCGGGGTTATCTTTACAGTAAAAGAGGTAAACTATTTTCCGGACAAGTCGAAACACGAATACAATTGCGAGTTTAAAGTTAATATGCATTCAAACAATGCTGATACGATCGGTATCATGACTGCCAATATCTCCAACGACTTTAAGAAGGTAGAGAGAAAGCGATAATTCGTTTGAACCGGTTTCCAAAAAAGTTTTAATCAGAATAATCTCTCCTGCGGAGGATGAAGGCCAAGCAACCTTATATAAATAGTAGTTTGCCCGCGATGATGTGTTTGATGTTCAAATGCCTTTAATAGCAACGCATATTTTGTTTCCTCCCAATCATAAAATTTTATTTTGTCGTTGAATGAAGCCGTGTTCATCTTTTTGATACCATCAATGGTCAGATCGTAGCTTGCAATGACATAAAACATAACAGAATCTTTTGTTTGCGCTGATCTGCTATTTTCGAGTATCCGGTCACCGATGATATTTGGCTCTCCTGCCACAATGGAAATAATATTTACATTGCTCTGAGCAAGATGCAGCATTTGCTGAGCAAAACTGCGAATGCTGTCCGTGGCCCTGAAAGAGTACTTATCTGCCGGTACGGTATTTAAATAGTCAATGGTATATGCCTTTGCTCTTTCCCATTCTTTTACAAATTGTGACCTGATGACCTCGTCGCTGAGTGTTTGACCAGAAAGATTTAATGTGAAGGAAAGCCCCGTTATTACGCAGGCCGTAATAATTTTTCTCATGGCAGTAGTTTTGGTTTAAGAAATAGATTCTCTTCGGAGAAATAACTTGCCAGGTCGGTTCAGCACAAACTAAGTCAGTTTACTTCGTGCTCAAAAAAATACCAATTATTCCAGCACTTTCTCAATGATTTTATTGGTGTGCTTATTTTTTAATATCAGTTTCCTGGCCCCATAGTGCGTTATCTCTTCTTTTACCAGGTAATTATCTTTGTCGTATTCGGTTAAATGACTATCCCTTGTCACTCCCGTTCTTCCCCGCCAAATATCGAGTTTTACGGGTTCCCATTGTTTGCTTTTCGCAGAACGGTAAGCCGCGTCAAGGATACAATTCACTACATAGCCATCATAAAAATTTTCTTTCGGTTCTTTATTTTGTTCCATTGCATTAAACATATCCATGAACATATGATTGTAACCCAGCTCATTTAGTTCATCACCCACAGGAAATAACCAGCCCGTGTTACTTTCGGCTTTTTCAGATACGTAATCGGCTCCTTTACCCGTGGTGAACATTTCGAACCCAGTGCGCAAAAAATTATTTATCCAGATGGTTCCTTCGGTTCCCATTACTTCGTCACGAAGATCAAGACCGCCGCGGAAGGTCCAGCTCACTTCAAATTGAGCGATCGATCCGTTTTCATATTTTATCAGCGCGATAGCATGATCTTCGGCATCGATCGGTTTTACCTGGGTGTCAGCCCAACACATCACCTCGACGGGTTTAATATCCTTGCCAATATAACTCCGCGTTATTTCTGCGCAATGACAGCCCAGGTCCAGGATACAGCCACCGCCCGCCTGTTCAAGATCCCAGAACCAATCGCTGTGAGGCCCAGGGTGAGTTTCTCTTGACTTAGCCCAGAGAATTCTTCCCAATGCGCCATTCTTTACCGTTTCAAACGCTTTTAAAAATTTTGGAGCATACACAAGATCTTCGAGATAACCATTGAAAATACCCGCCTTTTCGACCGCTTCCAGCATGCGTTTGGCCTCTTCACCATTTCGTCCCAGCGGTTTCGTAATCACAACCGCCTTCTTGTGCTTACAGCATAACATCACAGCAGCTTCATGTAAATTATTGGGTAAGGCAATACAAACGACGTCGACAGCATCGTTGCTAATGGACTCTTCCATGTTCGTGGTCCAGTGAGAAACATTATAATCCGATGCAAATTTTTTTGCAGTTTCTTCCCGGCGGGAATAGACGCTTACAATTTTGTCCCTGCTTCTGTATCCTTGTAGCGAATCTGCGTAGAAGCGGCCAATGAATCCTGAGCCAAGCATGGCAATATGCTTCATGTGTTCTGATTTATGTTCGTGATTTAAATTTTATAGTTACCAGTTACCTGTTCCCGGTTATCGGTAGCGGGAAACCTTTATTTATGAAACTTCCGGCGCCGTGACATCCCCTGGCAAACCTGCCACTTGTATCTGTTTTTTCTCCCTAAAAAATAAAATAAAATATAAAAGAACGCCAAGCGCGATATACGCGGGCACAAACCAAATCCCTTTCCAATCATGAGCATTTTGATTGGTGTAGGGGTTCAGGGACGACAATTCATACTTCTTTGAAATGACACCTGAAAACCACGTCCCAATAAACATACCGAGCCCGTATGTCGCAAATGTGAACAAGCCCTGCGCTGCGCTTTTTATCATTTGGCCTGCTTTCTTTTCGGTGTACATGTATCCTGTTACAAAAAAGAAGTCGTAACAAACCCCGTGTAGGATAATTCCGGCATATAGCATCCACATATTGCCATCAGTATTTCCATAAGCAAAACATACGTACCTCAATATCCATGCAGTCATTCCTAATAACAACATTCTTTTCACACCAATACTGTTGAATAAAAAAGGGATGGCCAAAATAAAAACTGCCTCAGAAACCTGGCCGAAAATCATTTTGCCCGCTGGCTTTGCCATTCCTGCTTCATTTAGAAAAAGGTTAGCAAAACCATAGTAAAAAGATAGCGGAATACATACCAATATTGCTGCTATGAAAAAGATTAGATAAGGCTTGTCTTTAAAAAGTACAAAAGCGTCCACGCCTAAAGCTTTTGATGCGGATGCGTCCGCGGTTTTGCCCTTGGGAGGAGTGTTGGGCAATATAAAGCTCAATAGCCCTAAAAGGAGCGAAACGCCCGCTGCCATGATAAAAGTGGAAGACGTTTTTTCAATTGTTAAAACAGTAATCATTACACCTGCGACAATCCAACCTAATGTACCAAATACTCTTATCCACGGAAATTGTTTTCCTGGGTCATTCATCTGATGAAAAGCAACGCTGTTTGATAGCGCAATTGTCGGCATATACAATAATGAGTAGAAAAGAATGATCCAGTAAAATATGGTTTTATCTAAAGTTTTCGTTGCTGAAAAAAGCAAAATAGCTCCGATCAGGTGTAGAATACCCATAATTCTTTGCGCCGAGAAATATCGGTCGGCAATCAAACCCACAAAAAATGGTGAGATCATGGTAGCAATAGCCAGTGCGCTGTAAGCCGCTCCAATTTGAACATCCGATGCGGCGAGGTTTACTTTCATATAAGTAGTCATCGTCACATACCATGAGCCCCAGATAAAATACTGGAGAAACATCATCAGCGACAATAAAACAGCCTTATTTAAATTCATGAATGTAGGTTTGGAGAGTTAATTTGTAAAAATGAAGTTTCATTATCTTCTCAGAAATTGATTACCTAACCTTTGAGCAGCTTCATATTTACCGGGTCCCAGTAAATTATTTTTTTCTCAAAATAGCTATCGTTACAGGCAAGACAGGGAGCTGCCGCCCTGAAACCAAAACTGGCATCTTCCACAACCGGTTTTCCTGTTCTTACTCCGTCAAAGAAATGAGTGAAATGATCTAAATGATCATTATATCCTTCCGGTTCTTTGAAATTAATATCGGGTTTGGTAGGTCTTTTCTTATCCTCTTCAGAGTATTTCTTGTTGTATTCCTGTTCGAGAGCAGCTTGCATCGCTTTGGGATAGGTAAATACGGCATCATAACCGCCAAAGCCAGGCGCTTTTGGCATAATGCTGTGATGAACGGTGAGGCTGCTTCCCTTCATATCTATTACTCCCTCCTCGCCCACCATCTTAATGCTCTCCTGGCCACCCGTTCCACTCACAAAATTCACCTGCAGAGTGAGTTGAAATGTCGGATGCTCCGGTGTTTCGGGATATTGTAAAATGCCGGTCATTACATCCGGCACATCACGCCCGTCTTTCCAATACGAGAGCTGACCAGAGGCAAATATTTTAGAGGGCCCCTTTGAGTCCGTTATAAAATGGGTCCCCGAGAGAAGATGAACAAACAGATCGCCTGCCACGCCAGTTCCGAAAGCCCGGTAATTGCGCCACCAAAAGAATTTCTTCGGATCAAAGGGAATTTTATTCATTCCTTCAATATAGCGATCCCAATCTACCGTTCCGGGCGAAGCATCATCTGGCATCGTATATTCCCAGGCCCCAATAGCACTTTGCCGGTCGTACACCGCATTCACCATATTGAGTTTTCCAATTTCACCCGACTTATATAATTCTTTTGCCTTTGCATAGAGTATACTGCTCACGCGCTGACTTCCGACCTGCATCGTTTTATTGGAAGCCTGATGCGCCGCCACAACTCCCATGCCCTCTTCTATTTTGTGCACCATCGGTTTTTCACAATACACCGACTTGCCTTTTTTCAATGCCTCCTTAGTTATCCGTGCATGCCAGTGGTCGCTGGTAGCAATAATGATGGCATCCACATCTTTGCGAGCAAGCACCTCGTGATAGTTTTTGGTGGTAAATATCTCCTTGCCATACATTTCTTTTGCATTCTCCAGCCTCCCGGTGTATAGATCACATACTCCTGCCAGTTCCACGCCCGGCACCTGTAAAGCAGTTTCCAGATCGCTATGACCCTGGATTCCAAAACCAATCACGGCAAGCCGCACTTTATCATTCGAAGAAATTTTTTTGCTGTACCTGAGTATTCGCTCTTCGGCCCTTTCTTTTGCGGTTAAACTTTCCAGGGGTCCGCTCGTAGCCAACAATCCCAGGGCGCCGATCTGTTGAAGAAATCTCCTGCGTGAAGTTTGACTCTCTTTTGACATGCAATTCGTTTTAATTTTTAAAAAAGAACAGATTAAATGACACAGAGTGGGAAGTTACGTAATCAAAAAGAAAAAATGGGTTATGGCGAAAAACAAAAAGTGCTAAATTGAGCATTCAATCTAAAAATTTTTTTATGAATACATCCCGCAGAAAGTTTGTAAAAGACAGCACGCTGACGTTGGCCGGAATTGCCTTGTTTTCAAAAAATCAGTTTGGTTGGGGAAAGGGCAAGACCATAACCGGGGTTCAACTGTATAGTGTGCGCGAGGATATGCAGAAGGATCCCTCAGGCACATTGAAAAAATTGTCGGACATGGGTTATAAGTACGTGGAGCATGCCAATTATAATAATAGAAAATTTTATGGGTATTCTCCTGCCGACTTTAAAAAATTACTCGATGATCTGGGACTACAAATGAAAAGCGGCCATACGGTGATGGGAGAAAAAGCCTGGGATGAGAGCAAAAACGAATTTACGGACGTGTGGAAATATACAGTTGAGGACGCTGCTGTTGTCGGCCAGCAATATGTGATCAGCCCATGGCTGGATGACAAGTATCGTAAAGATATCGATGGTTTGAAAAAATTCTTAGCCGTGTTTAATAAGAGTGGAGAGCTATGTAAAAAATCGGGAATGAAATTCGGTTATCATAATCATGATTTCGAATTTAACACCATGGTGGATGGGATGAAGCTATACGATATTATTTTAAAAGAAACCGATCCGGATCTGGTGATCCAGCAAATGGATATGGGCAACATGTATGGTGCCGGTGGCAGGGCGCTCGATTTGTTGAAACAATATCCAAACAGGTTTAAATCTTTCCATGTGAAAGATGAAATAAAAAGCGACAAAAAAGACAGCATGGAAGGATATGAGAGTACCGTTCTTGGAACCGGCGTCATCCCGGTAAAAGAAGTTTTAGACCAGGCAAAACAAACTGACGATGTTCATTTCATAATCGAGCAGGAGAGTTACCAGGGGAAATCACCGCTGGATTGTGTGAAGGAAGATCTGGCAATCATGAAAAGCTGGGGGTATTAGCCTGTTCGGCGAGCGAAGAAGTTGACACCTTCACCCTCAGTCATATCTGAATTTCTTTATTTTCCTGCTTTTTTTAGGGAATAGTATATCATGAGCAGTTTCGTATCCATGCTCAGAAACTTGCTCGGCTTTTAGTTCATCTATGCTGTTTGCAATGTGGCGACGCCTGATATAGATGATGATTCCTGCGATCGCAAGCAAGCTAATTCCGGTTATTAATGTTTTACGGTTCATTTATCTTTTTATAAAATAAATTGCAAATAACATACCACCATAATACGTGTTCTGTGAGATTTGAATCTGAATTATCTTTAGGCTTTACCCGAAAATTGACTGCGTAATTTGAAGTCTCTCTTTTGCTTTTTATGTTGTACGATGAGCATTTTCTCCGGTGCTCAGAAAAAAAACATCGGCTTCGGCCTCCATATTCGCAATACTCCTGACAAGGTAGTTATTGATGGAAATATGGATGAGCCGGCCTGGCAACAGGCCGAAACGGCTGGTAATTTTTTTATGGTGTTGCCCATGGACACCAGCCGGGCGAAAGTACAGACCGATGTAAAGATGACGTATGACAAGGAGAACCTTTACATTATTGCGATCTGCTACCTGCCCCGCCGCAGGCCTTATATGGTTGAATCGCTGCGTCGCGATTTTGTTTTTGGAAAAAATGACAACTTCATTTTCTTTTTAGATCCGTTCAATGATCTTACCAGCGGCTATACATTTGGTGCCAATGCCGCAGGTGCTCAGTGGGATGGCATGTTATATGACGGCGGCTCGGCGGACCTTAACTGGGATAACAAATGGGTGTCGGTAGTAAAAAATTACGATGACAAATGGATATTTGAAGCCGCCATCCCCTTCAAAACCATGCGGTATAAAAAGGGCGTTACCCAATGGGGAGTGAATTTCAGCAGGCTGGATATTACCTCGGCTGAAAAATCTTCCTGGGCGCCAGTTCCAAGGCAGTTCCCAACGGCAGCGTTGGCATATACCGGTGAATTGATATGGGACCAGGCTCCTCCCGCTCCCGGTTTAAATCTTTCGCTCATACCTTACGTCCTGGGAGGCGTATCCAAAGATTATTTCACAAAAACGAAATCTTCCTATAAGAAGGAAATCGGGGCTGATGCCAAAATCGCACTCACTTCGTCGCTCAATTTAGATCTTACAGCTAATCCTGACTACTCTCAGGTAGAAGTAGATAAGCAGGTCACCAACCTGGACCGCTATGAGTTGTTCTTTCCCGAAAAAAGACAATTTTTCCTGGAGAACAATGACCTGTTTGCCAATTTTGGCTATGATAATATCCGGCCATTTTTTTCGAGGCGCATTGGCTTGGGTGTGCCCATCAGTTTCGGCGCCCGGTTAAGCGGAAGCCTGAATAGAAAATGGCGTATCGGCGTTATGGACATGCAAACGAAAACGGTAGATTCGGCAGGCCTTCCCGCGCAAAATTTTGCCGTGGTCGCCTTACAACGAAGAATATTTGCCCGGTCAAACATTCGTCTCATTTTTATAAATAAAGAATCGCTTCATTACAACTGGTTACAGGATACGTCCAAGCCCCAATATTCTTTATACAACCGGAATGTCGGAGTTGAATATAACCTGGCACCTTCAAATAACCTGTGGACGGGAAAGATAATGATGATAAGATCCTTTAGCCCCGGTCGGGATGATAATGAATTTGCCCATGCAGCAAACGTCCAGTACAAAAGCCGCAAATGGACATTGGCGTGGGAGCACGAACTGGTAGGGAATAATTATAATGCAGAGGCAGGTTATGTTCCACGCAAAGACTATGTCAAAATTAATCCGAAGATCGGAAGGTTGTTTTTTCCGCGAGGTGGAACTGTTTTGAGTCATGGTCCGGTAGCGGGATTGATAGATTTTTTTGACAAAAAGTTTCACCGTACCGACAATCAAGCATACATAGATTATTTCCTCAATTTTCGTGACCAGGGCGTTTTCGATCTCCTGCTTAGCCATGATTATGTAAGACTGTTGCAGCCATTTGATCCCACCAATAACAATAAGGACACATTACCCACGGGCTCCCGCCATCACTGGGATGCTATAACGGCATCTTTCGTCTCAAGACCGCAACAATTGTTTACGTATGATTTTTCTATTCGCTATGGCGGATACTATGATCATGGAAAAAGGTTCTACCTCACTACGGACCTGGGTTATCGTATTCAGCCTTATGTCAGCATTACCGTGAGCACAAGCTATAATCACCTTGATCTTCCCCAACCATGGAATTCCATAGATTTTTGGCTCATCGGCCCACGCGTCGATATTACATTCACAAACAAACTGTTCTTTACCACTTTCCTGCAATACAATAACCAGCAAAAAAATATTAATCTCAACACGAGACTGCAATGGCGATATAAGCCCGCCTCTGATTTCTTTTTAGTCTATACCGATAATTATTATTCTTATCCCCTGTTTGTGCGGAACAGGGCCTTTGTGTTAAAGTTCACTTATTGGTGGAATAATTAATCAACAGGCGGATATACCGCAATTATCAAACCTTGCCGGGCGCGCAATCGTTTTGCCCTTATTTCCTGCTGCTTTGTTTAACATAAAAATCTTGAACCTCTTCAGCTTCACCCTTTTCAAACTTAAACTCGAAGTCAATATCCCTTGTAAAAAAGTCCTCCGGCGAGATGACTGGCACAATTTTCCTACGGCCTAAAAAAAACAATATGAATAATTTCTGGAGAACATTGATCGCCGGTTATGCCGGGTGGAAATGGGGAGGTGGTTGCCTCGGGTTTGTCGTTGTGTTTATTGTTGTGTTTTATTTACTTGGGTACATCCACTGCTGAAAATTTTCCTCAACCTGTTGAAAACCGCGGCCGTGCAAGAAGCAGTACAAACCGGAATAAAGAATAATTGTCGCATTGATGCCTGGATTTCATCGCACGAAAAATATCATCATCTATAGCCGCTTGCCTGCAATTCGAATAATTGCGCGTAGCGGTTTCCGGCTGCCAGCAGTTCTTCATGAGTACCTAATTCGGTAACCCGTCCATCATCAATAACGGCTATCCGGTCTGCAATGCGTACAGTGGAGAAGCGATGCGAGATAACAATACCGATGCGGCCCCGGAGATTTTCTTTCAATTCAGCGAAGATGGCCGCTTCGGCTTCGGGATCGAGAGAGGACGTAGGCTCATCCAATATCCAGATATCAGCGTTGCGATACATGATGCGTGCAAGTGCCAGTCGCTGCCATTCACCGCCCGAAAGATCGTGGCCTCCCTCAAACAATCTTCCCACTTTTGAATCAAGACCATTCGGCATTTTGTTCACTAGCCATTCACTGCGGCTGTCCTGCAATGCTTTGATCACGCGTTCATCATTGGTCATGCCGTTCGGTCTTCCCATGACCACATTTTCTCGCACCGTCAATTCATAGGTGGCATAGTCCTGGAATAAAACTCCGATCCGGTTGCGGAGTTCTGTTGGGTCCATTTCTCTTACATCAATCCCCCCCACCCTTACTGACCCTTCCTGCACATCATAAAATCGCAGCAGTAGCTTAATAAGTGTTGATTTGCCCGCTCCGTTTTCCCCAACGAGTGCCATTAATTCGCCTTTGCGTATGTGCAGGTTTAATCCTGCAACCGCAGCCCCGGTTCCCCCGGGGTACGTAAACGTGATATCATCAAACACGATCCCATCAATTGATTCTTCAGGAATCCCGTGTGGCTTTATAGGAACGGGCACAAGTTGTTCAATGCCCAAAAATGAAAAATAATCGTCCAGAAAAGTAGTATGTTGATCAACGGCTACAAACGTGCTTGAAATTTGACTCAGGGTTCCCGATACGGAAGTAAAAGCCCCAATCACCAAAACGACTGCACCGGGATTAATGGTCCCATGGATTCCCTTGAGTGCAACAAAGACATAGGCCAATGCGAGAATAGTTCCCGTCACAAATCCGCTTAACAGGGACATGCGGCTTCCCAGGCGAAACATTTTTTCTCTTTGCCGAAAAAGATCTTCCGATAACTTGTGATGTCTTCCTAAAAGATAGTCTGCAACCACATAGGCCCTTACTTCTTTTGTATTACGGGGCTGCACCAGCAAGTCACCTAAATATTGTCTCTCTCTTTCCTCCGGAGTTTCTTTATAGAAATATTTATACAGTTTTGTCGTGGTACGGCTCTCCAGTAACAGGGAAAGGAAGGCAGCACCCAGCGCAAGAACCACCAGGATATAGTGAAGGCTTGCCAGCAAACCGGCCATCAATATGATGGATACAATATTTCCTGACAGGCCGAGTATTGACCAGGTAAGGTCGCCGGGCCTCCAGTTTACATCACGTTTTGCTCTTGCCAAGCGATCATGCCAGTCAGAATTATCAAAATGGCCGAGGTCGACCTTGGAAGCTTTTTCTAATAAACGACGTTCTGCTTCCAATTCCACACGGCGCACATAAAGATTTCTTCCGTAACCCATGTACGCACCTACTGCGCGCTGCACAACAAACGTGATCCATAAACCCACGACTATATACAGAACGCTTTGAAATGTCATTGGATGTAAGTGGGCAGCGGCAATTTTATTGACAAGCACGGAGCCCAGGTAGACGGAAACAGGAGGCATGATGGCATTAAACATGCCGAGCAACGAATAGCGAAGAAGCAAGCGAGGGGAAGCGGCCCAGGCAAGCGTCATAGCGTGGCCGAGATTTTTTCTCACTCTTTTGAGGCGACTAGTCTTGTTAGGTGAATTTTCCTGCACCCGTACAAGTTACGAAACACGTGAATTTCTTGAATCCTGCTGTGGAAATAACGGTCGCTGATTTGTCAAATCATACGCCGAATTGCTGAAGGTGATGATCGAGATGTTTATACATTCCTTTGCTCCACTGATCCTTTGTGAGTTTGCCAAAAAATGGATGCAATTCATTTACAATATTTTCTTCTTTGAAATCTTTGATCATGGAGATGATGCCTTGCTTTTCTTTTTCGAAATCTTTCTGATAGCTTATCATGACAAAGGACGGGTCAGTAGGCAGGTTGCGCTTGAAAGGTTTTTCACCGTATAAAACTGATTTGGCAAAACGCCCGACAATCCTGCCAAAAAAAGTACGCGGCAATTTGTGTGAACCGAGGGCGACGCCCATCGGCATTTGCAAATGAGCAAGCATCTGAGCCACATTCATCTTTCCCCATTGAGGTTGGGATTGCGGAGTAAGCCTGTCGATGCGAACAAGAATGTCTTGTTTGACATTTGCATCAAATAAATTTTTTAATTCCATAAAAGGCGATTTGTGCAAGAAAGTTCACGGTTTTTTTTCGTAATAGGGAACTTCATCATGCGATGCGGTTTCCTTTTGTTGCCAATACGCAAGAGTTACAACATGTCCGCCGGATGTTTTTAACAGTCTTCCAAAAATTGCATTCGTTGGGTTGAAGGTTACGTCGGTTACGCCTATGGTAAATGTTTGGGGAGCAGGAAGGGGAGCAGAATTTTCGGCCAATGGGGCTTGCGACTGAGGTTGAGGATTTCCTTCGCTTACTATGGCCGGTTTGGCAACCGGCGCAGGCGGGGTTTTTGGCGGAGGTGAAGCCACTACGATCACTGTGTATTGATTGAATTCCAATAATCGTTTAAGAAATGCAACTCTTTCAGCCGGTGCATTTTTTTCCACGATGGCGCATTTTGTCCCGTTCAGCTCTTCAAATTCATGATTTTTATTGATTGCCATTTTGAAAAAAAAGTCAAAAGTAAAAAGTAAAAAGTACAAAATGCTGTTCCGGACCGGTTTCTAATTTTGGACTTTTAAATTTTAAATTTTAATTCCTCCTATTTAAGGAGCGAATAAATATAATTGTATGCCCCGCTGGCAAGCCCTGTTATTAAAATACCTCCGATGCAAATTGCCATCGCGACCTTCGGCTGCCAGTTACTGTAAATTTTTTCAATAGGATTCTCATTGGCATCCATGAACATGGCCCTGATCACTTTGAGATAATAATACAGGGAAACCACCATGTTTAGCGCTGCAATGACAATGAGTAAATAGTTGCCCTTACCGGCGCCTGCAAAAAGTAAAAAGAATTTTCCAAAAAAACCCGCCATCGGCGGAATACCTGCCAATGAAAACAATGATATGGCCAGCACCCAGCTTAAGACCGGGTTCGTTTTATAAAACCCCCTGTATTCGTCCATGCTCTCTTTGCCCGTAATGGCGCTGACAAGCGAAATCACGCCAAAAGCCCCGAGGTTTGAAAAGATATATATCAAGATAAAATAAATCACAGAAGAACTTCCGGCAACGGATTGCGAGCTAAGCCCAACGAGAATGAACCCAATCTGCGCAATGGATGAAAACGCCAGGAAGCGTTTCATATTTTGCTGACGTAAAGCAAACAAATTGCCGACGACCATGGTGGTGACAGAAAGCAGGAAGATCATATTATACCAGGTGCCGGCGATGCGCGTGAACACATTGTAAAAAACAGAGACCATTACGAACAGGATCGCACCTTTTGAAATGACGGATAAATAGGAAGTAACTGCAACAGGGGAGCCTTCATATACATCAGCAGTCCACAGATGAAAAGGAACAATCGAAATCTTGAAGCCAAAGCCCGCCAGCAGTAAAATAAAAGAAAATATTTGCAACGGATTTCCGTTGATGCGGGTTGCGAGCTCCGAAAAACTCAATGTGCCGGTGGAACCATATAACAATGAAATGCCAAACAACAACAAGCCTGAAGAAAAGGCAGAAGAAATGATCATTTTAAAAGCAGCCTCGGATGAACGCCGTTTATCAAGATCAAAATTTGACAAGGCAGCCAAAGGGATGGTCGATAATTCAAGACCCAGGTAGAACATCAGGAGGTTGCTGCTCGAAATCATAAAGAACATTCCCAGCAATGTTGACAGCAGCAGCATATAAAATTCAGGAAGGTGCCTGTGGTTTTTCAGCCAGTGATGAGATTGAAGCGAAATGATCAGGGTGCCGAAGTTTAGAAAATTTTTTTCCAGTGTAAGAAGTTCATTGGTCCGAAACATATCGCCAAATAAATTCCCGGTTGGTATATAAAAAAATCCTGAGGCAAGATTTATGAGGAGGAGAAGATTGATTAAACTCAAAAAGCTTTCATTCCCCGGCGCTTTATCTGATAGCTTCAGGAAAAGAAGAATGAAAATGATCACGGTGATCATTAGTTCAGCCTTCATCAGATATAGAAAATCATTCAGCATATTTCATTTAACCAATAGGACCTTGCCAATATTTTTCATCAGCGTCTCTGTGCTTGTCCCAACAAGTTGATTCAGCCAAAATGGGGCAATGCCAATAGCAACAATGCCAATCACCAGCAGGCAGGCAGCCCATTTTTCATTCCATTTTGCGTCGGTTAGCAGTGGATGCCCACCTGTTTCAATTGGCCCCATGATCGCTTTACCCACCGCCCGTAAAATATACACGGCTGTCACAACAATGGAGGCGCAGGCAATGATCGTCGCAATCCTGTAAAAATTATCCGCGTTTTCCCACGAACCCATAAAGACGGTCACCTCTGCCACAAAGCCACTAAGACCAGGTAGTCCCAGAGAGCAAAGACCCGCAATGACAAAGACAGTCGAGATGAATGGCATTATTTTCAGCAAGCCGCCCAATTGCGAAAGCTGGCGTGTGTGAGTTCGGTCATAGATCATTCCAATACCTGCAAAGAAAAGGGCCGTCATTAATCCATGCGATACCATTTGCATCACAGCGCCGGTGATCGCTGTTTTGGTGAGCATGCCAATCCCTAATAAAACAAATCCGCAATGACTTACCGATGAATAGGCATTGATGTACTTCAGGTCTGTCTGCATCATGGTCGCGAAGGCACCGTATAAGATAGCTATGCAGGCAAGGATAATGATGATCCATGAGTAGTAATGTGCCGCTGCAGGCATTAAAAATGTGGCTACCCGTAAGCAGCCATAGCCGCCAAGTTTCATAGAAATGCCGGCCAGGAACATCGAAGCGGCAGTAGGCGCCGACGAGTGACCATCGGGTACCCATGTATGAAAGGGAAATAAAGCTCCAAAAATCCCAAACCCAACAAAAGCAAAGGGGAAGAAAAACTGTTGCACAGGAAAAGGAATATCCATTTGAGCGATCTGAAGTATATCAAACGTATGGGTGCCGCCTGCGGTAGACGCGTTCAGATAAAGACCGATTAATCCTACAAAAACCAGGGCAGAACCACCCATCAGCATCAAAGCTAATTTCATTGCGCTGTATTCTTTTTTTCCGCTGCCCCAAATACCAATCAATAAAAATTTAGGAATGACCGCTACTTCCAGAAAGAAAAATAATGTAAACAGGTCGAGCGAAATAAAAAATCCGTACGCTCCAACACTTAAGAACAATAACAGGAAGAAAAATTCCTTGCCCATATTTTGGATGTTCCATGAAACCAATATACCCGCCAACACGACAAACGAAGTAAGTAATATCATCGCGACGGAAATTCCGTCTACCCCGACATGGTAGCTGATATGCAAGGGAGCATACCAGGCATAACTGCTTTCAAACAACATGGCGCTTGTATTGCCGGCTGATCTTTGCTGCCAGTAAAAATAGAGTAACGTAAAGGCAAGAACCAGTTGTAATAGAGAGCCAATCAATGCAACCAGTCGCACCTGGCTTAATCCCTTTGCCAGAAGGATAACCAGAGCTGTCAGAAGAGGAAACAATATGAGGACAGAAAGATTCATTTCATAAGATCTTTATTTCCACAGGTACAAAAACACGATTGCTAATACAACGATACCGCCAAAGAAATATAAAGCATAACTCTGCACTTTCCCTGATTGCATTCCTTTTATCAAAACTGAAATTCTCCCGGTGGTCCACGCAATGCCGTTCATGGTACCGTCAACAACATTCCTGTCGATCCACCCGGCTGGCCGGCCAACCAAACGGAAAATGATCTTTTTTGTAACAAACAGGTAGATCTCATCTATGTAAAACTTTTTGTACGCCGTTTCATACAGCACTCCGAAAGCTGAAGCCAATCTTTTCGGACGATCCGTATGTTTAAAGTATAACACATACGCTATGAGGATTCCTGTAATTGCCACGGCTACAGGCAAAATGGAAAATGTAATCGGCAATTTGCTGGAAAAGCCTTTTCCGTCGGCCGAAATGTAATTTGAAAAAGGAATAAAGCCGACCAGCACGGTTGCAGTGCCCAAGATGACGAGAGGCAGTTTCATGCTGATTGGCCCTTCGTGGTGATCGGTGCGTAGCGAGTCGGATTTCTTATTCCAGAAAATTGAAAAATACAAGCGAAACATATAAAAGGCGGTAATGCCTGAAGTAATCAGGCCTATACTATAAACCAGCGTGTTATTTTGCCAGGCAGCCATTAGAATTTCTTCCTTACTGAAAAAACCTGCAAGAGGCGGTATTCCTGAAATAGCGAGGCATGCCATCAGGAATGTAATATTTGTAAGGGGCATAAATCTTTTTAATCCGCCCATATCTTTCATTTCATTGCTGTGTACCATATGAATGATAACGCCGGCGCACAAAAACAGTAACGATTTAAAGAATGCATGAGTAAATAAATGAAACATGGAGGCCGTATATCCAGCGCCGTTTTCTCCACTAAATCCCGACACCCCCAAAGCAAACATCATGTAGCCAATCTGCGACATGGTGGAATAGGCAAGCACACGCTTGATGTCGGTTTGCGTGCAAGCAATGAGGGCAGCCAGAAATGCAGAAATGACTCCTACCCAGGTAACCACGTGCAGGGATGCCTGGTTGATGTGATAGATCGGGAACAGCCTTGCCACTAAATAAACGCCTGCCACTACCATGGTGGCGGCATGTATTAATGCAGATACAGGCGTAGGGCCTTCCATAGCATCAGGCAACCATATGTGCAGCGGAAACATAGCGCTTTTTCCTGCGCCACCCATGAAAACCAACACAAGGGCCCAGGTCAATAATGATATGCCTAAAAAAGACGTGGAAGCAATGGTCAGCAGTTGCGGGGAATGCACATCCGTCAATCTTTGAATGAGCGTATTGATGTCAAGTGTCCCTGATTGAAAACCGAGAATAAGAATTCCGATCAGGAATCCAAGGTCCGCAAAGCGGGTAACAATAAAGGCTTTCTTTGAGGCAGCAACTGCTGAAGGCCTGTCATAGTAAAAGCCGATCAACAAATAAGATGATATGCCTACCAGTTCCCAAAAGATATAGATCTCAAAAATGTTAGATGCCATTACTAATCCCAGCATCGAAAATGTAAACAGAGAGAGAAACGAAAAATAAGTTCCAAATCTTTCCTCTCCTTTCATATAGCCGAGGCTAAAAATGTGGACCATCAATGAGACAAATGTTACAATCACCAACATCATTACGGAAATGGGATCGAGAATAATTCCCATGTCAATGGATAAAGAAGAAGAAAAGCTCAGCCAGGTATACTTTATTGGTAGCCAGGCCGGGTAAACTCCGTTTGTCTTTCCGTCTACAAAAAAATAGTGGTATGCAGCAAATAAGGCAAGTCCTGTGGATATCAATAAAACAAGGCATCCAAAAAGACCGGCGGCCCGTTTCGCGCGACGGCCAAATAAGCCCAGGATCACAAAACTTGCCAATGGAAGTAAGGGAATCAATGCTATGTACGAAGAGTAGCCCATTCTCAATATTTCATTTCGCTCGCATTTTCCACGTCAATGGATCGGTGACTGCGGTAAAGGTTAATGATAATCGCGATAGCGACGGCCGCTTCTGCCGCGGCAATCGTTATTATAAAAATGATAAAGAAAACTCCATCCAGTTTGTCCGGATATAAGAATTTATTGAATACTACAAAATTGATATTGACACTGTTTAGTATAAGCTCGATCGCCATTAGCATGGTAATCATGTTGCGACGTGTCAATAATCCATACATGCCGATAAAAAATAAGGCAGTGCTTACAAACAGGATATGAGACATAGGCACGTCGTTCATATTTCTGAAATTTCATTTATGGTAGTTTCTTTCTCCGGTTGCATTAAAGTCCCGACCTCATCCCGCGTGGCCTTTCCGTTCGTCGGTGACTGTGTTTTCATAGCAATTACTATACACCCGATCATGGCGGCCAATAAGAGCATACTTACCACTTCAAAGGGCAAAGAATAGCCCCCGGCGGTTGTGCTTAGCATTTGTTCTCCGATTTTCGAAACCGTCCAGTCGAAAGTCCTTGGGACACGATGAAATCCATATTGCCATATTTGAAAGTATGTAAATCCAAAACCAAAAAGTACTGCCAGCGCTGAAAAAATGGTTCTCTTCAGGGGCTGTTTTGGCATTTCCGTTCCCGATTGCTGCGTCAGAAAAATGGAAAAAATGATAAGCACCACAATGCCGCCCACATATACGATTATTTGTACTGCTGCTATGAATTCAACTTGCAGCCAAAAATATAAACCGGCCACTCCAATCAGGGAAAACAATAACCAAACGGCGGACCTGAAGATCTTTCTTGTTGTCATCGCAAAAAGAGCTGTTCCGAGGATAAAAGCGGAGATTACATAAAATATGATGGCTGAAGCACTCATTTTTTTAGAAGAATTCAAAGTGATAAACCCGGGCTACAAAAAACAATCAAATCCTTATCGTTGGTCGCTTCATTTCTTCAAGTTCCATTTCTGAATTATCCGAATCTGTTTATGATTTCTGTGACTCCTATTCAATTCCTTCCCTGATCCTGGAACCGGGCTTATTTAAAACTTTGGTTAGTTTGTTTCTGTCGAACACGCTATGTTCAAATGTCTGTGCCATTTTAATCGCATCCGTCGGGCAGGCTTCTATGCACAGGTTGCACATCGTGCATAATTCCAAATGGTACACAAAAGTATCCAGTGCTTTTTTCTTCTTTCCATCGGGTGTGATGTCAAATTTGGTAATGATCTTGATTGTTCCATTAGGGCAAGCCAGCTCGCACGCTGTGCAACCGGTGCAGGCATGTTCATTTTTTTCATCGTGCAACATCACCACTTCACCACGAAAGCGTTCCGGCAAAATCAGCTCATCGCGATTGTCGGGATATTGTTGCGTGATCTTTTCTTTTCTATGATGCAAAGCATAATATCCCGTCAGCCTCATGCCTGTCAATGAAGACCGTACGGCCTGAATAACATCCTTTATATAGTTTTTCAAAAATGCCACTTCAAAAGTGCGATAACGGTTACCAGTAATAAATTAAATATGCTTATTGGCAATAAATATTTCCATTCAAGATTCAACAATTGATCAATTCTCAGGCGGGGAAATGTCCACCTGAACCACATGATAACGAAAATGAGAAAAAATGTCTTGCCGAAAAACCACAGAAACGACGGAATATAATCCATGACATGGTTAAAGCCGTTCCAATTGCCGATATGAAGCGGCATCCATCCCCCTAAGAATAGCGTGGCCCCGAGGGCACATACGATAAAAACATTGACATACTCAGCTAAAAAGAACAGCGCGAATTTCATTCCCGAATACTCGGTATGAAAACCGGCCGTCAACTCCGACTCAGCTTCGGCCAAATCAAAAGGAGCCCTGTTTGTTTCGGCCGTGACTGCGATGATGAAAATAACAAAGGCGATAATGGCGGGAATATGTCCTTTGAATATCCACCACCCATTTGCCTGCGAATTGATAATGTCGGAAATTCTTAAGCTCCCAGCCAATACAACGATGGAAAGGACGGAAAGCCCGGCAGACAATTCATAACTCACAATTTGTGCCCCGCTGCGCATGGCTCCCAATAAAGAATATTTATTATTGCTCGCCCATCCTGCCATTAATATCCCGATTACGGAAACAGAAGAGATCGCAGTGATAAACAAAACTCCAATATTGATATCCCAAATTTGCAGTCCCTTTGCAAACATCAGCGGCGCGAGCACAATCATAGAAACGATCATAACCACGAACGGTGCGAGGTTAAAAAGAAACCTGTCGACATTATTGGGCGTCATTCCCTCTTTCACCATTAATTTCAACGTGTCCGCAACTGTCTGGAACATCCCGCCGGGACCCACACGATTTGGCCCCAGGCGTATTTGCATCCAGGCAGAAACTTTTCGTTCCATAATAATTAATACCAAACCCAATACGGCAAATAACCCGATTACGCACACGGCAATAATCAAAAATTCTATCAGCATGGCTATCGCGGGGCTGAAGGTATTGTACAACCAGGTGTCAATCGAATGTGATATGTTTTCCAGGCTCCACATTAATCAGGTTGAATTTTATATTCTAAATGTTGAATTGTCTGCATTTGCCGGCAGGCAGGTTCATCAAGTAACATACTACCTGTCAATATCCGGTATCACTAAGTCCAACGTCCCCATGATAGCTACCAGGTCTCCAATTTTGCCTCCTCGCGTCATTTTATCCAAAGCGCTTAAGTTTGAAAATCCCGGTGACCGAAATTTAATTCGGTAAGGAGTAGTTCCTCCCTCGCTAACTATATAGACGCCAAATTCGCCGCGGGCCGTTTCTATCCTTGAATAAAACTCTCCTTTAGGCAACTTTAATACTGCTTTTGTCTTTGCCTGGAAATCCCCTTCGGGAATATTATCGATCAATTGTTCAATGATGGACATTGATTGACGCATTTCCTTAATTCGAACCAGATAGCGGGCAAAACTGTCGCAACCATCCTCAATGATTTCATCAAACTGGACCTTACCGTAAATTTCATAGGGATATAATTTTCGGATATCGCAGTGCACACCGCTTCCTCTTGCTGATGGACCTGTCATGCCATATGAGATCGCATCTTCTTTTGAAATATATCCGACTCCCCTGGTGCGATTTTGAAAAATTACGTTACCTGTCACGAGTTCATCATACTCATGAATTTTATTTTTGAAATGTGTAATAAACTCCTTTACTCTCCGTTGAAAATTTGGATGGATATCCGCCATGACCCCTCCCGGTACCATATAATTCATCGTCAGCCGGGCTCCGCACGTCTCCTCCATGATATCGTTAATCATTTCCCGCTCACGAAAAGCAAGGAAAAAAGGAGTTAGGGCGCCGACATCCATAGCCATGGCTCCCCACCACAGCTGATGTGATGCCAACCGGGTCAATTCATCCATCAAAACTCTTATTACCTGTGCTCTCGGTGGTATCTCAACCTGCAATCCTTTTTCCACACATAAAGCGCAACCATGGTTGTTGATATGAGAAGACAAATAGTCCATCCTGCTGGTCACATAAATGAATTGACGATAGCTCAGGCTTTCGCACATCTTTTCGATGGAGCGATGAATATAGCCAAGGTGCGGATCCACCTTTTTTATGGTTTCGCCATTTAATGTGATTAAAAGATGAAGCACACCATGGGTTGCGGGATGTTGCGGTCCTACATTTATGACAAGATCACCTTCGACATCGGGCGCCGAGGTAATGGTATGATCGCTTACTATTTGTGTTTCCCGGTACAAGAAAGTTATTTTAAGTATTCATGTCGCATAAATTCAATTCAACTTATAACCTGATCATATTTACCGGGTCTTCAAAATCCTTTCTCAAAGGAAATCTTCCTTCCCATCCATCCGGTAAAATCAGCAATCTCAGATCAGGATGATTTAAAAAGTTTACGCCGAATAATTCGTAGATCTCTCTTTCATGAAATTCTGCAGTTCTCCATATTTGAGAAATCGTTTCAATCTCCGGCCGGTCCCGGTTCAATTTTGATTTTACAACAAGAATGTGCCGGTGTTGAGTCGACTCTAAGTGATACACTACTGTGAGATGAGTCTTCCAATCAATACATGTCAGGCAAAACAAATAATTAAAATTCAGGTCGGGTGAACGCCTGATCTGCTGTGCAAACCGTGCCCATTCTGCGGATTCAATATTTGCGTTCAACCATTGACCACCCTCTTCAAAGCTGATGGCAGGCAACAATTCAGACAGTTTTATTTTTAATTCTTCATTTGTCATCAAAAATTTTGTTCAGGTTTGCTTTCACGGATTTGTTCCCGGGTCATGCCGGATTTTATTTTTTTCTGAAGGGTTATCAGTGCATGTAACAATGCTTCGGGCCTGGGCGGGCAACCAGCTACATACACGTCGACAGGTATTACATGGTCAGCTCCTTTTACTACCGAATAGGTATTATAAAAAAAAGGTCCGCCACTCGTGGCGCAGGCGCCCATAGCAATCACGTATTTGGGATCGGCCATTTGATCGTAGAGCCTTTTTAGTACAGGAGCCATTTTATTTACGATCGTGCCGGCGATAATTATTACATCGGCTTGCCGGGGCGTAGCCCTTGCCACCTCAAAGCCAAAACGGCTCCAGTCATATTTTGCCGCTGCTGTGCTCATCATTTCAATCGCGCAGCAGCTTGTTCCGAAAACCAACGGCCACAGGGAATTTGATCTTGCCCAGTTGATCACATCATCAATAGCGGTTACCAGGATACCGCCGGATGGAGTGGGATGAACTTCGCCGGGAAATGCCTCCCCGCCCTCTTCAAACGAGGGGCTTTTAGAAGAGTCTTTATTATTAGAATAGTTAATCATTGAATAGTTTTCGACAAGGTCCCTCCCGGGATCAGGTTTTACATCCATTTAAGGGCTCCCTTTTTATGGGCATATAAGAAACCCATAAAGAGGATGAAAAAGAAAATAACAATTTCGACCAGCGCCAGCCAACCCACCTGCTTCACCACAACGGCCCAGGGAAACAAAAAAATAAGCTCTACATCAAAAATCAAAAATATTAAGGCAAACAGATAGTAGCCGACATTAAATTGGATCCAGCTGGGTCCCTGGGTAGGAATACCACATTCATAGGGCTCCCCTTTTTGCAGGTTAGTAGTCGGTCTTAAAACAAATTTTGAAATGAGAATAGCGATAGCTGAAAAGGCTACGGCTGCAATCATGAGAACGATGAGTGAAGAAGCACCCATACAAAATTGATTTATGCGAATATACCAAGTCCTGCCTAATAAGACCATGACACCGATCATGTATCATGCCAGATCATGATTTACCTTCCCAACATCTACCCGTACAATTCCTGGTGTATTGATTTTCTGTCGTACCCCATTTCAACGATTCTTTTTTTGGCTTCGTCGATCATATTTTTCCATCCGCAAAGCATGAATTCCGCGGGTTGTTTATCCTTTGCGAATTCCTCGTAGATATCATGCACATATCCCTTTCTGCCTTCCCATTCTTCTCTTGATAACGTGGGCAAATAATGAAAATCCTCAATAATATTCGTCAATTCCCGCATTTCGTCATAATATAAAAGATTGGCTTTGGTTCTCGTTCCAAAAATGAGGTAAATCTTTTTGTGCGGAACGTTGTGCTCAGTAATATAGTGCAGCATACTTCTGAACGGCGCGATTCCTGTTCCTGTACAAATGAAAAACAGATCTTTTTCAATCGGGTCGGGCAAAACGAACACGCCCTGGGGACCGCGCACTATCACCTCACTTCCCACTCTCAATTCCTCGAACAGATATTTCGTACCAAGCCCGCCTTCCATTAAAACAATTACAAGTTCAAATTCGTTCGTTTTATCCGGCCAGGATGCAATTGAATAACTTCGCCAGCGCTTATTCGGTTTTTCATGGATGGGTAAATCAAGAGTGACAAACTGCCCCGCCTCGAAATCAAATATTTCTAATTCCGGAATTACGACCCAGAATCTCTTTGTATTATATGTTTCATCCTCAATACGTGTAACTATTCCTTTGCGCCAGGGCTGTAACGCCATCTTTAAATTTTTGGTAAAGTAAAACAGGCAAAGAAAATATCCAAATGATTATTCCCTCTTGGCATGGAGATTGGCGTTTTTTAATATGTATTTGCAAACTTAAAAATCGGGAAATGAAACGTTTTATCTTAGCCTGTTCAATTGTTGCGCTGTGCCTGTTTACGATTTATGCATTTCAAAGCAAAGTTCAAACTTCCATAATCGGACGAATAAATCCTATAGGGGGAGCGAACACGGCCTTAGCTGTAAGCGGTCACGATTCGGCAACATCCAATATTGTAAACGGGGCATTTAGTTTCGCTGCGAAACCCGGCATCTATAAAGTGGTCATAGATGCCGTTGAGCCATACAAAGATGCCATTCTTGAAAATATTAGTGTAAAGGATGGGCAAACTGTGGATGTAGGTGAAATTGTTTTGCAACGTTAACACAATGCAGAGATCAATAATAAATGCAAACTTTTTCTCTGTGTAAAAAGCAAGGCGGCAGGTTTAAATTTAAGAACTCCCGCTTCAGTGTCGCTTTGCGATGATTTGAACTAAAAAGATTTGTTTTACTCGTTAAAGGCAGGTTCCATTCTTTTCATTTTCTTCTGCGTAGCATAGTACATCTTTTTATTCCACATATACTCGATCACAACGTCATTCTTACTTAGTTGCTTCCTGGACTGAATGTGATCTCCAGGAGAGCTTTCATTTAACTCAATTTCAAGTACCTCCCTGTCAGTTTTTGGAACCAAAATTATTTTCTCCGGAGCGCGGGGTATCATGTTATTAATATATTCAACGGGTGCCTTCCGAATTTCAGTCGTCCGCACTGAAAAATAGGTTCCCCGGATAAATACCCGAATGGGAGTAACTAAATAATTTTTCCCGAATGATAAGAAAAGAAAATAATTGTTTTTGGCAGCAGCCTTTCTTTCAGGATTCCCGTTTTCACCTTTCAACCTTGCGGGGATGGTGCCGGGGGAACTTTGTTGCTCAAAGGCAAAGACTTTTACCGCGGGCTGAGCATGTGGCGTGAAGCAAAGGCCAAATAATATAAAAAAAAGTAAATTTTTTTTCATAAATGGTTTATTAAATAGATTTAGGGTGGATTTCGCGGTTTACAAAAGTAATCTTAAAAGAATGCGCATGCTTAATAAGCGAATGGTTGACTCTATGCAAACGAAATTGTCTTCTGCTCTTTATCCCTTCATGGTCGCATTGGCTTTCACAACACTTGTAATCGGTTGCAAAAACGCAAATTATTCTTCTGAAGAAGACGAGAGATTGGAAATGGATGGTACAGAAAGAGCCATCCGGCAGGAATTTCTAATGAGAAAGGATCCTGCACTTGATATGGTTCCCACCGAACGCCTGCTTGCAGCTTTACATCAAATGAGCATTGCACGTTCCACGCAGATAAACAACCTTACGTGGTCAGAGAGAGGGCCCGATAATATTGGGGGCCGATGCCGGGCTATCATGATCGATAAGAATGATGCTACAGGCAATAGTGTTTTTGCAGCTTCCGTGAGTGGAGGTCTCTTTAAGACAACAAACTTTACGAGTTCTTCTGCAAGCTGGACACCGGTCAATGATCTTTTACCGAATCTTGCTATTACATGTCTCGTCCAGGACAATACAAACCACAATATCATGTACGCCGGAACAGGAGAAGGCTGGTTTAATATCGATGCCGTGAGAGGAGCCGGAATTTTCAAGAGTACAGATGGCGGCGCTACATGGAATATATTGCCTTCGACCGTTAAAGAAACACCAACGGATTCCACATTTGAATATGTGCAGGATCTTGCGATCGACAATAATGGAAACCTCTATGCTTCACTGCGCAATCTTTCGGGATCCAGTAGGGGAGTAAAAAGATCGACCGATGGTGGGGCCACATGGGTCCAGGTACTTGGCCTGCCCCTCACCGACCATGCCTATACTACAGGAAGGGCCGCCGATCTTGAAGTAGCTTCAAACGGCGATGTATACGCAACGCTGGGAATTTTTACTGCCACGATGGTAATGAAATCAAGCTTTGCCACTAACGGTGCAAACACAGGTGCGCTGGGCACATGGCAGGAAATAACTCCTGCTCATTCAGGAACTACCTTTCGCGGTGAACTGGCCGTTGCTCCTTCCGACCCGCTGAGGGTTTACCTGATGATGCAGGATAGTGCCACTGACCAGGTGAAAACGGTCTACAGGTCGATTGACGGGGGAGCAAACTGGAGCTCATTCACCGCCCCGTCTGCACTTAACAATGGTACTAACTCCCAGACGTGGTACGATCTGATTTCTGCTGTTGATCCCGCTGACCCCGACGTGGTAGTGGTTGGAGGAATTGAGTTGGCAAAATCTACCGACGGAGGTGCAACATGGACGAATATCTCGTCATCTTCCTCAGTGCACGTGGATCAGCATGCACTGGTCTTTTTTAACTCATCGCGCCTATTGATCGGGAATGACGGAGGAATTTACTATTCATCCAATATGACGAATGCGACGCCCACCTTCGCTGAAAAGAACAGTGGTTTCGATGCAACCCAGTTTTACGGTTGCGACTTTCATCCAACGGATGCCAATTATTTCCTGGCGGGCGCGCAAGACAACAATACTCAGCAATTCACAACTCCGGGCCTCAATTCAACAAGCCCGGTCGTTGGCGGCGATGGAGGAATTCCTCACATTCGTCAAACTGACGGACAGCTCCAGATTGCAGCTACGACAAGTAATAATTATTATCGCTCCCTCAATGGCGGCGCCAGTTTTACCAGCCTGGGTAGTAGTATAAATAATAACCGGGGCCAGTTTATAAATCCAACCGACCTCGACGACGCTCAAAATATTCTGTATGCGGGTGATGACGTGGGCAAGTATTACTGCATTACAGGATTAAATGCGACCCCGGCGGGGACCATAAAAAATATCTCACAAATGGGAGACAGGGGAGTTACGGCAATAAAAATAGATCCGAATTCAGCCAATACAATCTGGTTAGCTGCTTCTACTGTTGATGCTTCCCAAACAGCACTTGCTCCCATAGTGATTAAAGTGACCAATGCGAATACGACGCCGGCAGTTACACTGGCGAAAACTATTTCCGTACCCGCAGGTGCCTATATATCCTGTGTTGATGTGGATGCGGCCAATTCAAACAATGTACTGGTAACAGTTTCCAATTTTGGTGTTGTAAGCGTTTGGGAAAGTACCAATGGAGGCACAACCTTCGTGAATATCGAAGGGGACCTTCCGGACATACCGATACTTTGGGGGTTGTTTGCTCCTCCCGGTGCTCAGCTGAATGGTGCTACAGGCGGTGGAATAATTTTAGGAACGGACCTCGGCGTATGGACCGCCTCATCTGTTAACGGAACATCTACTCAGTGGATTGCCAACAATAGTGGCCTTGCTAATGTGCCGGTTTACATGATAAAATACCGCCCGGCTAACACCTCGCTGGTCGCAGCAACACACGGTCGTGGTTTGTTTACAACGACCTTAACAGGTGTGATAACAGGTGTTTCAAACAATGTGATAACAAAGGACTTTATCAAATACATATCCGCTAACACCAGCCAATTATTCATAGCCAGAGGTGGCCTGAACACGTTGAAAATGCAGGTGCAGATTTTTGATGCCTCGGGAAAAGTATTGTACTCGAAAAATCATCCTTACCAGGATATGTCCATTCCCATTTCGGGCTGGAGCAAGGGAAGTTATGTCATTAAGGTGCTGGGAAATAATAAAGAAAATTTTGTTCAGCAATTTGTAAAACAGTAAGGCAGGCAGACGCCGCTACAATCCTTTTTTATTTTCATTGTCCTTCGCTGACTCCTTGTAAGCGCCGGTCAGGACATAGCTGAAGGATAAACCAATATAAGTTCCATTTACTTCATAGCGGCCTTCTACTACAGGCTTGTTTGGTATTGTAAATTGATAGCTGCCCTTTAGGAAATAGGTAAATGACAAGTTGAGGGCGAGGTTAGCTTTAAAAATGTCATTGTTCTTTAAAATCCAACAATACCCGCCGCCGAGATTATAATTCAACCAGGGTCTCTCTGTGGAATTGTAGTTCACTTGCATATTAAAAAAATCCGGCCCTCCGCCAATAGTAGTTCCTGTTCCTTCTGTTTCGGGCGGTGTGTACCGGATCGTAATTCCAATATCAAGATCAAAAAAATTATTTTCAGTCTTAAACCATCTTTTCTCAAAAAGAACGGGAATGCTTCCCATGAAATTAAATTCTCTCGAGGCAGCTGTGTTCGAGGTTATGTGTCCGTCAAAAGGCGGATTAAACTCATCGCCGGGAATGTCATAATTAAAGTTCCTGGCAAAAGCTCCAAAAAACAACCCAACTATAATCGAATGTTTTTTGTCAAGATGGGAGTACCTGTTAAATCCCGCTTCGAAGCCATGCATTATGGTTGCATGAACCCAATACTTATCTATGTTTTTCGAGATGTTTGCCTTTTGATCAAGAAAGGGCACGAGAGTAAAACTGTAATGATTGTGGGCAAATATCATGTCAACATCCCGTCCAATGTTCACCTGCGACTTTGCACCCAGCGCTATGAGTTGCAACAGGAAAGAAATCAAAAAAATGGGAATCCATCTTTTCACAATACAATTTCACATATTTTTTTAAAAAACCAGCAACTCTGCCACTGTTTAAAATTCGTGGGCAATAACGAATTGCCGATTGACGATTGACGACGGCATGAGTGCATTTCCTATCTTTGCAGGCTCCATGAGTGTACAGGATTTGTTGCTGCAGTATCAAAACACTCCCCACCTTTTTCAATTGGTGGACAGAATTTCTTTTTCCCAACCCGAAAAGATTTACCTGAAGAACCTGCTGGGAAGCTCGTCACAGTTTGTAGTTTCCGCAACATTTCAACACCCTGCCTGCGCCCAGCTAAACCATCTTGTAATCTTAAATGATGCAGAGCAGGCGGCGTATTTTCACAATACGCTCGAGGGTCTAACCCAGGCTTTGGATATTTTTTATTTTCCTTCTTCTTTCAAGAATAAAAAGAATTACAGTCTTCTCAACAGCAGCCACGTCATGCTGCGGACAGAAGCCTTGACAAAGATTGCTTCCAGCCTTCCATTGTCTCCGGAAAAAGAGCCGGGAGTGAAGCGAAAGATCTTTGTCACGTATCCGGAGGCTCTATTTGAGAAAGTAATAATTCCTGAAAAGCTTTCTTCGAATATTATTCATGTCAAATCAGGAGATTCTTTGAATGTAGAAGAACTGCTCTTAAAGCTTTCGGACTACGGATTTGAAAGAACGGATTTTGTATATGAACCGGGCCAGCTTGCCATTCGCGGTGGTATCATTGATATTTATTCCTTCGGCAATGATAAACCCTACCGGATTGAGTTATTTGGAAATGACGTTGATTCTATTCGCATCATCGATCCCGAAACACAACTGAGTGAAAGAAGGTTGCTGCAGGTCAGCATCATTCCTAATGTAGATACCCAATTCCAACACGAAGAAAGAGTTTCCTTGTTTGATTTCCTTCCGCCAAACACGGTGACCTGGTTGCAGGATTATGACTGGTGCCTGGAAAGACTCACAGATTGCCAGGAGGATCTTCATCTTTTTTTGCAAAGAAGAGGTGATGGTGAAAAAATAAAGGACACTGTTGAAGAAAGACAAGAGGAAAAAAATGTTTCTGCAGACGATTTTATAACAACGGAAGATTTTGAGGAAAAAATCTCACGTCGTCATCTTATTGAATTCGGTTACGCACCATCGGCTATTGGCCATCATGTTGAAATTGAATTTCACACAAAACAACAGCCGGCCTTTAACCGCCAGTTCGATATGCTGATCAGGGATCTAAAACATTGGGAACAAAACCGGTTTCAATTGTTTTTGTTTGCCGAGAATCCCAAGCAGTTGGAAAGGCTTTACAGTGTTTTCACTGACCTGAAAGCTGACATAAATTTCAACCCGGTTACCACTTCCATTCACGAAGGGTTTATTGATGAAGATTTGAAAATTGTTTGTTACACCGATCATGAAATCTTTCAGCGGTATCATAAATACCGGGTCAGGCAGGCATACAATAAAAGCAAAGCATTAACGTTGCGCACGCTCCGGGAGTTGCAACCCGGCGATTATATAACGCATATTGATCATGGCGTGGGAGTGTATAGCGGCCTGCAGAAGATCGAAGCCAACGGCAAACTTCAGGAGGCTGTTCGCATCATTTATAAAGACAACGATATCCTGTACGTCAATATAAATTCCCTGCACAAAATTGCCAAATACACGGGGAAGGAAGGAAGTGTTCCCAAAATCAATAAACTGGGAAGTGATGTGTGGAACCGCCTAAAAGAGAAAACAAAATCAAGGGTTAAGGAAATCGCATTTGACCTGATTAAATTATACGCGCAACGTAAAGCTCAACAAGGATTCAGGCATGCACCGGATACCTACCTGCAAACAGAGCTGGAGGCAAGTTTTATTTATGAAGATACACCTGATCAGAGCAAGGCTACCGCTGACGTAAAAAAAGATATGGAGTCTTCGTCGCCGATGGACCGATTGATCTGCGGTGACGTCGGTTTTGGTAAAACTGAAGTCGCTATCCGTGCGGCGTTTAAAACCTGTGTCGATGGAAAACAGGCGGCCATTCTCGTTCCGACTACCATTCTTGCTTTTCAGCATTATCAAACTTTTGGTGATCGGCTGAAAGATTTTCCTGTAACGGTTGACTACGTCAATCGTTTTAAATCATCGAAAGAAAAAAAAGAAACACTTAAGAAACTGGAAGAGGGGAAAATAGATATCATTATAGGTACACATGCTCTGTTAGGCAAAGAAGTAAAGTTCAAAGACCTCGGTTTATTAGTTGTGGACGAGGAGCAAAAGTTTGGCGTGGGTCATAAAGAAAAAATAAAAACACTGCGTACCACCGTGGACTGTTTAACACTAACGGCTACACCGATTCCAAGAACGCTTCAATTCTCTCTAATGGGAGCCAGAGATCTCAGCATCATCAACACGCCACCTCCTAACCGGCAACCCATTCAAACCGAAGTGCAGGTGTATAATGAAGACGTAATTCGTGAGGCAATCTACTTTGAGGCCGAGAGAGGAGGACAGGTTTTTTTTATTTACAATCGTATCAGCAGCCTTCCGGAGATAGCCAATATGATCCAGGGGCTTTGCCCTGATCTGAGTATCGGCTATGCACACGGGCAAATGGAGGGACACGATCTCGAAAAGAGGATCATGGATTTTATTGATAAAAAATATGACGTGCTGGTTTGTACAAACATTGTGGAAAGCGGCGTTGATATTGCCAACGTGAATACAATTATTGTAAACAACGCCCACCAATTCGGATTAAGCGATCTGCACCAGTTGCGGGGAAGAGTAGGCCGCAGTAATAAAAAAGCGTTTTGCTATTTACTGGCACCCCCCATGAGCACACTACCCTCCGATTCAAGAAAGCGTCTGCAAACGTTGGAGCAACACAGTGACCTCGGAAGCGGCTTTCAAATTGCTATGCGTGATCTCGATATCCGCGGCGCAGGGAATTTATTAGGAGGTGAGCAAAGCGGATTCATGGCCGAGATTGGTTTTGAAATGTATCAGAAAATTTTGGATGAGGCGATCAGGGAATTAAAGCGTACACAATTCAAAGAATTATTTAAAGAGGAAATTGCCAGCCAGGATGACTTTGTGCAGGACTGCACTATTGATACTGATCTTGAAATCTTAATTCCCGATGACTACGTGGAAAGCATAACCGAGCGCTTATCGCTCTATACAAGGTTGGATAACTCCGAAACAGAAGCGGATCTCCAGCAGATGAGAAATGAACTAATCGATCGCTTCGGTGCCATTCCGCCCCAGGTAGAAGATCTTTTCATTACCGTCCGGTGCAGGAAAGAAGCCGTAGCCTTAGGTTTTGAACGGATGCTTTTAAAAGACCATTCCCTGAGATGCTATTTTATTAACAGGCCGGATTCGCCCTATTTCGAATCAGAAACTTTCAAACAAATTCTTTCTTTTATCCAGACTGAAACGAACACGGCGCGATTGAAACAAACGGGAAAATTATTCCTTCTGATCGTGGACAATATAAGCACGATGGAGGAAATTCATTCGTTTTTGAAAAGAACAAATGAGTATGTCCACAAGAATTTGAAAGAAATCGACCAACCAGCGATGTAACCTCGTGCGTCTTATTTGCATTCCCGCTCTTCTGTATCCGTCGAGGTTCCGCGGTCATACTGAGCGCCGACGAACACCAATTTGATGATGCAGCTTTTCTTTACGCGACAAAGCTGCTCCGGGACGAACAGCTTTATCGTACATCAATCGATTAATTCACCTGCACCAATTTTCCATAGGCCGTGTGCCCATTCACCCATACTCTGTAGAAGAGCATTCCCTGTCGTGACTGAATGTTTCTGAACCATATTGATACCGGCAGATCTTTGACTACGTTCTGCTCTAGTTCTCCCCGCCTGACTCCGTTTACATCATAGATTAGGATTTTAAGTTTACCTGTTTCAGGGGAAATGACCGTGAACCTGACATTGCTGGCGAAAGGATTTGGTGCTGTATTTACTGCTAGCTCTCCGTTCGCTTCTTTTAGATCTTTTTCCAGCCCGGTAGTAGCAACTTGAGTAGAGCTACTTGTGGAGTTCGGAAGCGTCACTATTGCGCAGCCATTGAACAATTCGTTCACATTCTTAAGCGCGTTGCTCACATCCGTGTACTTCAGATTGCATATGTTGACATTTCCCAGCAGTTCGTTTGCCAATTTAAGAAGATTGTTCACCGTCATTCCCTGGGTGCCGTATTTAGTTTGCATGCAACTTGCCACACCGGCGGTCGTAGAAAACTTGACCCGGACAAGAGATCCCTGTACCGTACAAAAACTTAGCCTTCGAATGTTCAAATTTGTATTTAATGGCAGTGCGCCTACTTGGGGTGAAAGTTGAAGATTAAAGAATAGCGTCATCGCCTGGGCCAACAACTCATTCTGAATAGCTCCATTCATCGACAGCGGGACGTTGCTCCATGTTGAAGATTTTGCGTACGTAGCATAGCCTTTTAATGCTTTCGATGAGCCACTACCCGGAAGCAATTTGTAAATGTAGCCGCTTTGAACGTCTGACTTTTTCAGGGTAAAAAATCTTCCCGTCGTTTTGGAGCCGAAGATCACTGAATCGCCTGGTTGTATATCTACTGCATTCAACATAACCTGTCCCAATGAGGAAACACCTGTTACTCCGCATGCGATACTGTTATTATCATATGCCACCTGCGAATAGGCACAAATCTTGGCTGAGGCGGTGCAGCTTTCATCAATTTGTCCGTTACAGTTATCGTCAATCCCATTGCCGCATGTTTCAGTAGCGGCCGGGTGGACATTTTTACTGCCATCGTTGCAGTCTGTGCTATTTGTGACATACCCCTGTGGTTTTGTACAAGCCCTGGTACTAATGGCTGGATTTCCATAGCCATCACCATCGGCATCACGATAGTAGGTAGTTCCTCCATTTTCATCAGACTGGCCGTTACAATTGTTGTCGATGCCATCACATAATTCAGGAGCACCGGGAAAAACGGTAGCGTTGTTGTCATTACAATCCTCGTTATTGCCAACATAGCCGGCCGGTTTTGTACAAGCTTGCGTGCCGAGAGCCGGATTACCATAACCGTCACCATCGTTGTCCTTATACCAGGTAAGAATTTGCGCGTTATTGTCCGTGAGACCGTCGCAATTATTATCTTTTCCGTCGCAGAGTTCGGGAGCACCGGGATAAACTGCGTTATCATGATCGTCGCAATCACTATTATTGATGACGTACCCCTGCGGAACTGTACATGCTTGTGTTGAATTGTTGGCGTCACCAAATCCATCATCATCGGCATCGCGATAGTAGATCGTTTTTATTACCTCATCGATATTTCCATTGCAATCATTATCCTTTCCGTCACAGAGTTCTGGAGCACCTGGATAAACTGCGTTATCATTATCATCGCAATCACTATTATTGCTGACATATCCTGACGGAACGGTACAGGCTTGTGTTGAATTGTTCGCATCACCAAAACCATCCCCATCGGCATCACGATAGAAGGTCGTTTTTATTTCCTCATCGATATTCCCGTTGCAGTCATTATCCTTTCCATCGCAGATTTCGGGAGCACGGGGGTAAACTGCCTCATCGTTATCGTCGCAATCACTATTATTGCTAACATACCCCAACGGAACGGTACATGCCTGCGTCGAATTGTTCGCATCACCGAATCCATCACCGTCGGCATCTCGATAGAAGATCGTTTTTATTGCCTCATCGATATTTCCGTTGCAATCATTATCCTTTCCATCACAGATTTCGGGAGCACCGGGGTAAACTGCGTTATCGTTATCGTCGCAATCGCTATTATTGCTGACATACCCCGACGGAACGATACATGCCTGTGTTGAATTGTTCGCATTACCGAAACCATCGCCATCAGCATCGCGATAGAAGTTCGTTTTTATTTCCTCATCGATATTCCCGTTGCAGTCATTATCCTTTCCATCACAGATTTCGGGAGCACCGGGGTAAACCGCGTTATCGTTGTCGTCGCAATCACTATTATTGCTAACATATCCCGACGGAACGGTACATGCTTGTGTCGAATTGTTCGCATCACCGAAACCGTCCCCATCCGCATCGCGATAGAAGTTCGTTGCTACCTCTTCATCTATATTTCCGTTGCAATCATTATCCTTTCCATCACATAGTTCGGGAGCACCGGGGTAAACAGCGTTATCGTTATCGTCGCAATCAGTATTATTGCTGACATACCCCGACGGAACGGTGCATGCCTGTGTTGAATTGTTCGCATCACCGAAACCATCCCCATCAGCATCGCGATAGAAGATCGTTTTTATTTCCTCATCGATATTCCCGTTGCAGTCATTATCCTTTCCATCACAGATTTCGGGAGCAGCGGGATAAATGGTGTTGTCATTATCGTCACAGTCACTATTATTGCTGACATATCCCAACGGTAGGTTACACGCCTGTGTTGAATTGTTCGCATCACCAAAACCATCATCATCGGCATCACGATACCATGTTAACAACGGACTTACTATTACAGTGGAATAATCTGACGGCACCGCGCCGCATTCTGCGTCAACGATACAATAATAAAAGAATGTTCCTGCAACGCCTGAAGTAGGTGTGAAAGAATTATTTGTTGCCCCGGGTATCGGGCTACCGTCGAAATCGGAGTTATCATCGTCCTCATACCATTGATAGTTCAGGCTATGTCCGTTTGCTACTACTGTAAGGCTTTCCGAAAGGGCATTTTGACAAACTTCCTGCGACAGCAGGGGTTGACCGGTGATTTGAGGAGCAACGCAAATGAAGCCTGCTGAAATTGTGTGAGAACGATTGACATTATTAAAAGTATAGTCATTCACTGTGCCTACCGGGGAGCCGTCGACTGATACATTTGAAATAATAAATCCGGGGTCTGCTGTAATAGTATATGCCTGGCTGGCCCCGTTATTAATGAAAGTTGTGCCATTGGGATTCAGGGTTCCACCCGCCGAGGTTGTGAAAGCATCAATGGGCCACTGCACCGTGACAAAAAATGTTGGGAAACTTACCGCTCCTGCGGAATTAGATTGCATAAACCATTTGGCCGCATCTGCAAAGCCAGCCTGTAATGCGGATACGGAGCCGGTAACGGATACGCTTGAAGCGACAGCAGAGCCATTTGCAAAATAATTATTACTTGCAGTCGAAGAAGGCAGATTCAAAAAATAATTCGACATCAACAAGCTCGGCTGAACAGTATTGGAGGCACTGCTCGTTGAACTTAACGAGGTACCATAATTAATTCCGAAAAGTAAAGTGATCCCGGTTTGAGTAGCCCAGTTGGATATAGCACCTGCAAAAGCAAATAACTGATCGCCCGTTGCATTGAATGAAAAACTGCTTGGATTATTTGAATTCCAGTCGCTGGTTACAGTAGACCCATTGATCCATGTAAAAACAGTACCGGCGCTATAGTTTGCCTGCGCAGTAAATGTGAGAAATCCTTCCCCGGTTCTGGGTGTTGTGCCGGCAGTAAAACCATTATCAGTAAAATTGATAACGGTATTTGTGGCAATGTCTTTCAGAACTACAAATGAAAACTTATCGGGATTGGTTGAATTCACACCAACTATTACAACGTCTCCGGGATTCAACACGGTTTGTGTTCTGCCCCCGACGCTTATCATCAATAGAAGCAGTGCGCCCGCGAAGCTGTGTTTACTCCGCCTCAGAATAGTTTTTGCAAATGATAGCCTTGTACTAATTTGATGGCCGATATAAAATGAAGCTGGAACGTGTATCATAAAAAGGTTTAAGTTGTATTTGCAATAAATAGCTTTCCCCACAGGAGTTGAAACACCTGTTCAGGGGCTCAGGTCACTTAGTGCTGTGCAGGGCTGAAATTTTCAGAGTGTGACTACGGACCGATATGGGGTTAAGACTTGTGTGACTCCGATAAATGTAGTGATTGATTGAGCGTCATCAAATGTGTTGTGACCCGAATCTTAGGTTATTTTTCCCGGTAATTTTTAGACGAATCACCGGTTATACAGGAAGCGTTAGTTTTATGGAACAATCTAAGATGAAACTAGATAAATGAAATATCAAACATTCGCTGCATCCGCCATCGCCCATTTGTTTATCTTAGAAGCGAGTTGATTTTCGACATAAGGTTTTCCGAGATGGTCGTTCATGCCTGCCCGAATACATTTTTCAATATCATCCTTAAATACATTCGCCGTAACTCCAACGATTGGAGTTTCGAGGTGCAGTTGTTTTCTCATGATCTGTGAAGCTTCATATCCATCCATAAGAGGCATATGCACATCCATTAGAATTACATCGAACTTGCTTGTTTTTACAAGGTCCAATGCCTCCTGACCATCGCCCGCAACCCGCACCTTACAACCCATTTTTTCTAATAAGAAAGAGGCCAGCTTCTGATTCATAATATTGTCATCTACTACCAGCACTGACACATTTCTCCCTTCGAGGCTTCGCAGGTCATTTATCTCCATTTCACCGCCGGCACGGTCCCTTCTCGCTGTGTCAATCTTAACCGGCAATTCTATTTCAAAACAACTACCTGCATTACCCTTTGATAACCTGCTGGGAAAGGGGCTCGTCACTTTTATCGTGCCGTTCATCACGGTCACTAAATGCTTTACAATCGCAAGACCAAGACCTGAACCACCAAAATTTCTGCCGATAGTTTCATTTGCTTGCGTAAAGCTTTCAAATATTTTTTCAAATTTATCCGGAGGAATACCGATACCCGTATCATATACTTTCATCTTCAACATAAAATTCTCTTCATCTATTTTGTCGCCGGAGATCTTGATGCCTATCTGGCCCTCTTTGGTAAATTTAATTGAGTTGCCAACCAGGTTCACGAGAAGCTGGTTAATACGATGCCTGTCGCTGATCATATAATCCGGTATCCGACGGTCGATCTCCATCACAAAATCAATTCCATTTTCGTTGATTTGGAATTTATACGGATAGAGACTCGACTCAATAAATTCTTTGAAATGAAAAGATTCATTTTCGAGGTTCAATTTTCCTTCTTCAATTTTGTTCAGGTCAAGAATGTCGCCGATAAGCTTGGATAGAAGCTCTCCGGCCATTTTTATATGCATCAGGTATTCCTGCTCTTCTTCTTTACTCAAAGAACTCTTTGAAAGAATTTCAGTAAACCCGAGTATGCCATTTAACGGAGTGCGGATCTCATGGCTCATGCTGGAAAGAAAACGTGTTTTTGACTGGTTGGCTCTCTCAGCTGCCTCTTTTACTTTCTCCAGTTCGATGGTACGTTCCTGCACCTTCTCTTCGAGATCATACTGGGAGCTGCGTACCTGGCTCGCCATAGTATTAAAAGCAAGTGCCAGTTTTCCTAACTCATCCCTGCGCGTAACTTCGACCGATGCAGAATAATCCCCCTCTGTAATTGCGGTCGCTGCCGCTGTAAGCTTATGAAGAGGTTTGGTAATGCGTCGGCTTATTAACCACGCAATTAATATTCCTGCGATAACCAGGATGGCACCAATGATTATGAGCGTATAAAGAAAGCGGTTGACGGTTTCAAAGATTTTTTGTTTGGAAAACTCTACCATAATTAACCAGCTTGTGCTGCCGATTGGGTGCATGGCAGCTATAACTGGATTACCATTGCTGGAATACTCCTTGATGTTGCCGGTATCATTTTTTGCAAACGGTGGGGCAGGAACTGCCTTCAACATATTTGTCCAAAGGCTTCCGTCAGCATTTCCAAAATAAAGTCGGGCCTGTGCGCCGATCAGCCCGGATAATTGTTCAAGAGTTTGAGGTGTTGCATGTACCTGTTTCCAACTTACAATATATCCTAATATCTGTTTATCATCTGCTACCGTGGCAATGATAGGATAGTACAGTGTGTCCCTGACTACGTACATTTTTCCCACTGCTGCCGAATCATGATGCAGTGATGGCATAGATAAAACCGAATCTATATTGACCGGTATTGAAACACCTGGCAAACCTGAACTGAGGACACTTACGCGGTCTTTGTTCCACAATTGCACCAACACCGACAGACTATCCGTCCTCAATTTTTGAAGGGCCTGCAAAGTTGCACTATCCCTTTCACGGGCAGGTGACAGCAAGTATTTTTTTACTGTTTCCTGCCTGGCGGTCGAACGGGTAATTCCCATAATTGCCTGCGCCGACTGCTGAAACATATTGCTCAACTGTTCCGTTAAAGTGTACAATCTTTCACGTCCTGTTTCCAGTGCCGCCTCTTTTACTCCTACATAGGATGTCCAGCTAAAGATCACCACCGTGACCAGCAAAAGAAGACAAATAAAAAGGGGAAGGCGTTGTTGAATGGAAAGGTGTGAAAAACTGAAGCGCTTTCTGGGCGTGGTTGAAGGTTTTGAAAGCTCCATAACTGATAAGGATTTTTTTGGTTTCTATGGCGTACAAAAACTATAGCAAATAAAAGCTGAGCGATTTGCTTATCATACGAATCTTCCCATGGCTAATGCCGCTTGATTGTTTGTGCCGTAAACAAGGAAGAAAGAATTGGTACTGCCATTTCAAACAGCTTCCAGGGTACGATTGTGTAAGTTAAAAATAAATTCTTTATTTTTCGTAAATCTTCCTTAGTAATTCTCCGACTCTGTGTCGTTTTCGTTATTAGCATTTCCCGCATTTTTATATTAGTTTTATTGCATCAATACAAGCTATGAAATCCAATCCGGTTCCTTTGATTCTCACTTTTCTTTTTCTTTCCACTCAAGGCCTGTCACAGAACGATTCCACCTATCGGCTTTTTCTGAAAACGGGTTCATTTGTTCCTCAGAAAAATATCGATTCCATTCTTACGCGGGACTTCAATCGCCGGGCCATGCGCGTCGAAGGCCAATCATTTGCAATTCTGCAATTCGAGCATATTCCTACGGCTGACGAGCAACTGCAATTGTCAAAATCAGGAATTACCCTGGGCAGCTATATCCCCAATAATGCCTATGCTGTCAGCATTAGCGGATCGCTGAATGAAAAAATTCTGAAGCAGGTAAAAGTCAGGTCTGTTGTGGAATTGAAGCCGGAGCAAAAAATGCCTCTTCCCCTTTCAATAGGATTACCTCCATCATGGTCTGTGAAAATTCCCGGTACAGCAGACGTCTGGATCAGTTTTCTTAAAACCATTCCGTATGAATTGGCGACAAAAGAATTGAAGCAAAGAAATTTTGACATTATCTCTTCTGTTTATAAAGATTATCACGTTATCGGAGTGCGCGTGTCCATGCAGCGACTGAATGAATTAGCATCGCTGCCTTTTGTTGAATATGTGCAGCCAGCACCTCATGAAGATCAGCCACTGAACAACGTGGACCGATCGAATGCAAGGGCGAATATTTTGAACGCGTCCGCTTCAGTCGGCGGAAGAAACTTAAAAGGAGAAGGAGTTGTGATAGGCATTGGAGACGATTCAGATCCTCAATTACATGTTGATTTTACAAACAGGTTAATTAGCCGGACCTATGCGCCGCCATCTGCCCAACACGGCATGCATGTAACAGGAACGGCAGCAGGAGCCGGCATCCTGAATGAGTTATACAAGGGCTATGCACCAAAAGCAACTATCATCAGTCAATATTTTTCCGGAATATGGCTCAATGCAGCCAGCTATGTTCAGGACTACGGCATGGTGGTTACGAATAATTCTTACGGTTCCGTCACCGGAGACTGCTCTTATAGCGGTCTTTATGATCTCTATTCACTAATCCTGGACCAGCAGGCTTTTGACTTCCCTTATCTGCAGCAAGTCTTCGCTTCAGGAAACGATGGGGCCTCAACCTGTGCGCCTTATCCGGCAGGCTTCAAAACTGTTTTGGGAAGTTACCAATCTGCAAAGAATGTCTTAACGGTTGGGAATACTGATTCCTCAGGGACCATTGCGCCCGGCTCCAGCAAAGGACCCGTCAAGGATGGAAGGATAAAACCAGAAATTACAACCATGGGACGCCAGGTATTTTCGACAGGTTTTGGATCTTACTACTACAATAGCGGAACGAGCATGGCCTCTCCCGGCGCCACAGGCGGATTGACATTATTGTATCAGTTATATCGTCAGCTAAATAGTGGAAACAATCCAAAGAGTGGGCTCATTAAAGCAATCGCCTGCAACAGCGGAAGGGATCTGGGAAATAATGGGCCTGATTATACGTATGGCTTTGGTTGGCTGGACCTAAAAAGAGCAGCATTGACCCTTGAAAACAGCCGGTACTTTGCCTCGAGTGTGGCGAATGGAATTCAAAACATTCATTCGATCACGGTCCCTGCCAATGTCGCCCAATTAAAAGTTATGCTTTACTGGCATGATCCTCCCGCATCCTTGTTGTCAAGTCATACCCTGGTAAATGACCTTGATCTTACCGTCCAAACACCATCAGCTACCACCATATTCCCGAAGATTCTCGATACGCTGCCTTCTCATGTTACCAACGTCTCAACAGAGGGTCCTGACCATATCAATAATATCGAGCAGGTGGTTCTGAACAATCCGCAAGCCGGCACCTATTCAATCAACGTAAATGGTACCTCAGTAACGCAAAACTCGCCGCAGGAATATTTCGTTGCTTATGATCTCGTTCCTGATAGCACCACGCTAACCTTTCCGCTCGGCGGTGAAAGTTTTTCCACTAACGATTCAGCCCTGATCCAATGGGATGCTTTTGGCACCGGGGCAACTTTCAAACTTGAATATTCTACGGATGACGGCGCGACGTGGACGACAATCAACAGCGCTGTCCCGGGTAACCTCAGACAGAGAAAATGGGTACTTCCAAACATTACAACTGATAAAGCCAGGGTGAGATTGACAAATAATACAAATGGTGATATAAGCATCAGCAGTGACTTTACGATTTTAGGTTGGCCCGTGGTTAAGCTGGCTGATACTCTTTGCGAGGGCTATATAAAAATAAAATGGGGCGTAATACCGGGAGCGACCGATTACGAAGTATTCATGTTGCAGGGCAATGACATGCAGCCGATGGCGATAACTACAGACACAACTTATACCTTTGGCGGCTTGTCAAAGGATTCTGTGTATTGGGTGGCTGTCAGGGCAAGACTCAACGGAAGTCCCGGGAGAAGATCCGTTGCTATTTCGCGCAAGCCAAATACCGGGACTTGTCTGGGAAATATTTCTGATAATGATCTGAAACTCGATTCGATCATTGCACCGGTTACCGGCAGAAAGTTTACATCCTCCGAGCTTGGAAATGCTGTGCCAATAAATATCCGCATTAAGAATCTGGATGACGTAGCCATCAGCAATTTTGATGTTAAATATTCGGTGAACGGGGGAGCCTGGGTGTCAGAAAATATTTCTACCCCAATAAATCCGGGAGCAACCTCCACACACCTGTTTAGTACTACCTATGATTTTTCGCCGGCCGGATCATATACCATCAAGGCTGTTGTGGACTATGGAGCGGACCCTATAAGAACAAATGATACGTTCACCGTTGTAATAAAGCAACTCGATAATCAGCCTATTGATCTTGCTACGCCATTTATGGAAAACTTTGATGCGGCGGCTGTCCAGGAATTTGAATCGGCGCAGACGGGATTGATCAATCTTGATCGCTTTGATTTCAGCAACTCATCTGTCAATGGGCGCCTGCGCAGCTTTATTAATAGCGGCATTGCAAACTCAGGGGACCATGCTATCACTCTCGACGTGGATAGATATATCTACCCCTCAACAAACACAAATTATTTGTACGGAACTTTTAATCTTTCAAACTATAATGAGAACACAGATGACATAAGATTGGATTTCTATTACAACAATCATGGTCAACCTCCTGCTTCTGCCAATGCGGTTTGGATCCGGGGAAGTGAAACCTCACCCTGGGTAACTGCCTATGATTTGTTTGCGAATCAAAATGACCCAGGCATTTATAAACAAACTTCAAGCATAGAGATATCTGATCTGCTCCTGAGCGCAGGTCAGAGCTTTACACCTTCTTTCCAGATACGATGGGGAGAACTTGGATATTTGCCCGCCGTTGACCCGGCGAACGCCGGCGGTTATACTTTTGATGATGTGCATTTGTATAAAGTGACAGACGATATACAGATGATAAGCATCGATACCCCTATTGTGAACAGCTGCGGCCTGAATGGGACAACCCCTGTAAAGATCTCAGTTCGCAACAGCGCAAACACAACCATTTCAAATATACCGGTCAGGTTCCAGATAGACGGAGGGGCCATTGTACCGGAAACGATACCCTCGATTCCCGGAAACGCGACCGCACAATACATTTTTACAGCAACAGCCGACCTTTCGGCCCCAGGTGTACATACAATCACGGCCTGGGTGGATTATCCTTCGGACTCCTATCGATTAAATGATACGACAAACAGCACTATCATCAATTCCGCGATCATTAGCTCTTTTCCATATCTTGAAAATTTTGAAATCAGCGACGGCTCGTGGTACACAGGAGGTGTAAAAAGCTCCTGGGAATATGGCACGCCAGCATCCAATAAAATAAATTCCGCAGCCAGTGGCAGCAAGGCATGGAAAACGAGGCTGGCAGGAAATTACAATGATTTGGAACTGTCGTACCTGTATTCTCCCTGTTTTGATATTACCGGCATGACCAACCCTACTTTAAGTTTTAGCGCCGCATTTGACCTGGAGGATTGCGGGGCAAGTTTGTGTGATGGAGCGTGGGTGGAATACTCGGCTGATGGAGTTACCTGGATTAAGTTAGGCGCCTTTGGCAGTGGCACCAACTGGTATAATAAGAATTATCCCGGTAATCCCGTGTGGAGCGTGCAGAATTATACCCGGTGGCATGTAGTTACTTCTCCGTTGCCAACGGGGCTATCCAGGCTGCACCTGCGTATTGTGATGAATTCAGACCAGGCTGTGAACAGGGAAGGCATTGGCGTTGATGATATTCATATATACGATAACACAATGGGTATTTACAACGGGGTCACTCTTGGCTCGCCGATAAACCAATCGATTTCAGGGGGTACGTCGTGGATTGATTTTACTTCGGGCGGAAAGCTGGTGGCGTCTGTTCAACCCAACAATCAAAACATGGGGAGCACCAATGCTCAGGTATTTATTAACACAGGGGCGGTCCGGCACACTGCCACGCAATACTACCACAATAGAAATATTACCATCATACCAGCCAATAGTTTAACTGACTCGGCCATTGTGCGATTCTATTTCCTGGATACGGAAACGGAGGCCTTGCTAAATGCGACGGGCTGTTCATCATGCAGCAAACCAGCCAATGCTTATCAACTGGGCGTGTCGAAATATACAGATGCATTGACACGCTCTAATGAGGATGGAACTATTTCAAACGATCAGCAGGGAACCTGGTCATTCATTACCTCTGCAAGAACTGTGAAAGTTCCTTTCGATAAGGGATACTACGCTGAATTCAGGGTGAAAGATTTTTCAGAATTCTGGTTGAACAATGGAGGGCTAAATACATTAGTGCCATTACCGGTTAAACTCATTTCATTTGATGCCCATAAACAGGATAACGATGATGTACTGCTTGAGTGGAAAATAGCGGATGAATTAAATATTGACCGATATGAAATTGAAGTTGCCAGAAGTTCACAGGCTTATCAATCAAATAATTTCGTAAAAATAGGTGACGTCCCGGGCCGGGGCAGTTCCGCAACCCAACAGGAATACAATTTTACCGACATGGAAAATAACAAGGCTGGCGTGCGATATTATCGCTTAAAAATCATTGAAAGTGACGGAAGCTTTCAATATTCGGAGATCAAGCCGGTGGTGTTTGATAACAACATTGTCTGGATGATCTATCCGAATCCCTCCAACGGGGTTTTTAATGTCGTTTACCAGCAGAATGCCGGCGAAGCAATAAATATCAAGGTCTATAATATAAAAGGACAACTAGTCAGGAAACTACAAACCATCGCTTCCGGCTTTGTTCAAAAAACGAGTATTGACTTACAGCAAAGCAAATTCACCAGAGGTATTTATATGATAGTAGTAAATGGAACGGTGACAAGAACATTTAAAGTTGTAAAACAATAATGTGAAATTCGGTCGGAAACCTGACCAAATGGTTGGGCAATCGCAAAGGACTACCAGCCCTGCTTAGCAATACCGGCCTTAATGGCTGCCATGGCCTTTTCCTCGTTGACCAGGGTTGTAAGCTTGTTACCCTTTCCATCGTGCCCCTGCACCATATAAGCGCCCTTGGCTGTTTTGGTTATAACTGCATCAAGAATGGGAACGCCTTTTTCTTTGGTTTTTACGTTGTATGCTGTAAGTTGAACGTCTGCCATGGTTAAAGTTTTTGCGGTTATTTCCAAAGGAATCCCTTCAGATAAAACCTGAAATTAGGAATTTTGGAGATTTTAAACGGGAGAAAGTTTTTAACAGCTTGAAAATACATCTAATTCCCTCCATCATCGTCTTCACATTGTTTTTATCATATGTCGAGCTTGGCGTACCTGGCGTGGCTTTCAATAAAATCTCTTCTGGGAGCCACTTCATCTCCCATTAGCATGCTAAAAACGCGATCCGCTTCAGCAGCACTCTCGATTGTCACGAGCTTCAAGGTCCTCGAATTAGGATTCATGGTTGTTTCCCAAAGCTGGTCTGCATTCATTTCACCCAGGCCTTTGTATCGCTGTACTCCCACGGAGTCGTCCTTCCCGCCGCCAATCCTGTCTACGAGCGCCTTGCGCTGTTCTTCATTCCAGGCATACGCCTGTTCTTTGCCTTTCTTAACCAGGTACAGAGGTGGCTGGGCAATGTACACGTATCCCTGTTCCACCAGTTCTTTCATATAACGGTAAATAAAGGTAAGTATCAGGGTGGCGATATGACTTCCATCTACATCGGCATCCGTCATGATAATTAACTTGTGGTAGCGAAGTTTATTCAGGTTTAAAGCTTTTGGATCCTCCGGGATACCCACAGTTACTCCCAAGGCCGTATACATATTTCTGATTTCCTCATTCTCGTAAATCTTGTGCTCCATGGCTTTTTCAACATTCAGGATCTTTCCGCGGAGAGGAAGGATGGCCTGATAACTTCTGTCGCGGCCCTGCTTAGCGGTTCCCCCGGCGCTATCGCCTTCGACCAGGAATAATTCGCAACGCTCGGGATCGCGATCGGAGCAATCGGCAAGCTTGCCGGGCAAGCCACCGCCGCTTAATACCGATTTGCGTTGTACCAGCTCTCTTGCCTTCCTGGCCGCCGCTCTAGCCTGCGCCGCAAGGATCACTTTATTGATAATATTTTTGGCTTCCCTTGGGTTTTCCTCGAGGTGGGCTTCCAGTACTTTCGAGACGGTAGAATCAACCACACCCATCACCTCACTGTTCCCAAGCTTTGTTTTGGTTTGACCCTCAAATTGTGGCTCAGGAACCTTCACGGAGATAATCGCACTCAGACCCTCCCGGAAATCATCCCCTTCAATTTCAACCTTCGCCTTTTCAAACAGTCCTTCCCTGTCTCCATAACTCTTGAAAACTCGTGTTAATGCACGGCGAAAACCCGATACATGCGTCCCACCTTCAATGGTATTGATATTGTTCACATATGAATAAATATGTTCGCTATAACCATCGTTATAGACCAGGGCAACTTCAACAGAAACATTGGTAATTTCATCTTTGCCTTCTACAAAAATTATTTTCGGGATCAGGGGGTTCCGACCGGCATTTGCATCAAGCATCTCCACAAATTCAACAATCCCACCCTCGCTGTAAAAGGTTTTTGAATAAGCAATATTCTCATCTTCCTTCTCCCTGAGATCGTTCAAAACAATCCGCAAGCCTTTATTTAAGAATGCCAACTCGCGAAGACGACCTTCCAAAATATCCTTCTTGAAAACAGTAGCCGTAAAAATTGTATCATCAGGCCAAAAATGAATGGTTGTGCCTGTTTTGTCGCTTTCTCCGACGGAGCGAACATCATACTGGGGGATACCAATCTTATATTGCTGCTCAAAAATTTTACCCTCGCGATAGACCAGCACGTGAAGCTGCTTACTCAATGCATTGACACAACTAACGCCCACACCATGAAGCCCGCCGGAGACTTTATAGGAGTCCTTATCAAATTTGCCACCGGCATGCAGCACCGTCATTACCACTTCGAGGGCGCTTCGCCTTTCCTTGGTCATTATCCCTGTCGGAATACCCCGGCCGTCATCCTGGACTGAAATTGAGTCGTCTTCATGTATGGTGACGATAATGTTCTTGCAATAACCTGCCAATGCTTCGTCGATGGAATTATCCACTACTTCATATACCAGATGATGCAGACCCTTTTCGCTGATGTCGCCAATGTACATGGCAGGCCGTTTACGAACGGCTTCTAAACCTTCTAAAACCTGAATACTTTCCGCGCTGTAGCCATTGGAGGCTTGTATTTTTTCTTCATTAATCTCGACGCTCATATGAGGGGAAATCTGCTCGTTTTTGAACTAAAAAATCAGACCTGCAAATGTACGAAATATATAGGGCTTGGGCAGTGTTTTAAAGAGGGAATTATTAAGGTTTTTTCATCATTTTTTGGATGAATTTCCTTGATAAACCTATGGAAAAAAAATAGCCGAATCTATCTGTCGACTATACAAAGACGTTTTGATGCACGAGGCTTCATCGTTTTATTATCTGTGCCACCATCACTGCTTCTGTACAAATTTTTCCGGCGGAATATACAGTTCCCTTCATTTCGCAAAGACCGCGTCGAATAGGCGACACTAATTCCATTTTTAACAATAGCGTGTCACCGGGTCTCACCATGTTTTTAAACTTACAATTGTCGATCTTCAAAAAATAAGTGTCATATTGACCCTCTCCGGAAATATTCATGGCATATATACCACCGGTTTGCGCCAGCGCTTCGATCTGCAGTACTCCCGGCATGACGGGGTTAGCCGGGAAATGACCCTGGAAAAACCACTCATTAAAGGTTACGTTCTTCACCCCTACGATATGCGTATCACTAATTTCAATGATCTTGTCAACGAGCAAAAAAGGATATCGATGAGGTAGTTTGCTCTCGATATATTGAACATCGAATATGGCCGGGTTGCTTGGATCATAGTGAGGAACGCCCGCACTATTCCTGTTCTTTTTAATGTACTGTTTAATTTTTTTCGCAAACTCAATATTGCTGCTATGCCCGGGCCTATTGGCGATGATATGGGCTTTGACAGGATATCCTATCAGTGCGAGATCGCCTACCACGTCCAATAATTTATGACGAGCCGGCTCATTCGGAAAACGGAGCTCAATATTATTCAGGTACCCTTCGCTTTTTACTTCCATTTTTTCTTTTCCAAAAACCCTTGCTAACCTTGCCATTTCCTTATCATCAATCGGCTTATCAACGATCACAATTGCATTATGGAAGTCGCCCCCTTTGATCAGGTTATTGTCAAGCAACATCTCTAATTCATGCAAAAAGCAAAATGTACGGCAGGGCGCGATTTCATTCTTAAAATCACGAATATGCTTTAGCCCGGCGTGTTGTGTTCCAAGTACTGGAGAATTAAAATCGATGAGTGCCGTAATAGAATACTCATCTGAAGGCACAGCCACCAACTCCACATTTTTCTTTTCATTTTTATAGGAAATGTTGTGATCGAGCGTATACCATATTTTTTCAATGTTCTGTTCTTCAATACCCGCTTTCTCAATGAGCTCAACGAAGGGTTCGGAGCTGCCATCTATGATCGGTACTTCGGGGCCATTTAATGAAATGAGAATATTATCAACGCCCATTCCGACGAGAGCTGCCAGGACATGCTCCACAGTATTTATTTTCACTCCATTGCTTTCGAGCGTCGTGCCGCGGCTCGTGTCGGTTACCAGGTCGCAGTCTGCCCTAAGGGTGGGTTCTCCTTCCAGATCGGTTCGTTGAAATTGAATGCCAAAGCCAGGCCCGGCGGGTTTTAAAACCATATCAACCTGCACACCCGTGTGGATCCCGGTACCGGAAATACTTACTTCTGATTCGAGAGTATGTTGTTTGTTGGGATTAAATCCGGCACTCATATTTTGACCAATATAAGCCTTCTTTTTCGTTTCTGTTATCATGCAAACAAAGATAGGAATAAGTGGTTTGGCAAAAGCAGAGAAGAAGCGTTCGTAATTTGCAACCCTCATGCTTTTGAAATGGCAGAAAACCCGTTTATCATTACCTTTAGCAGAGGTTCGATAAGTTTCCTCAGCTGGTTTAGTGGAAGTAACTACCTAAGATAATCTCCGGGCTGAGGCACCGAAAAGGGTCGTTACGCGTGAAAACAGTTTTGAAGAACAATTCATTTCTTAAAATTATTTCTCAAGATGAAAACCTTTATTTGCTACTGTTTTTTGAATCTTTCTTTTTTATTCTGTATGGATCGGAATCATCGCTCCCAAGATGGCTGGATTTCTTTATTCGACGGGAAAACTCTTACCAACTGGAAAGTGGGCGAGAATGCCGCGACTTTTACCGTTGACAATGGAACGATCGTGGCTCACGGGCCTACTGCGCATTTATTCTACACGGGTGATATCCACCAGCACAATTTCAAAAATTTTGAATTCAAGGCAGATGTAATGACTGAACCCGGGTCCAATTCGGGCATTTATTTTCACACCGAATACCAGGAAAGCAGCTGGCCAAAGAAAGGCTATGAAGTACAGGTAAATAATTCTCATACCGACTGGCGAAGAACAGGCAGTTTATACGGTATACAGGATGTAAAGGACACTTATGTTAAGGATAACGAATGGTTCACTGAATATTTTAAAGTGCAGGGGAAAAGAGTTATTGTAAAGCTGAATGATAAAACCGTCGTCGATTATACCGAACCGGACAATGTAAAGAGAGAGCCTGGTAATGAAGGCAGGGTGATCTCAAGCGGTACATTTGCCCTGCAGGGTCATGACCCCAATAGCAAAGTATACTTTAAAAATATTATGGTAAAACCATTGCCCGATTAAAACGCTGGAAAGATACTGCAGTCTCAGGGGGAGACGGATGCTGTGAAATTTTGTTACTCCCCAAATTCATAAATAGCACCATCATTGAACTGCCTGACCAGTTTCATTTTTTTCACATGAGTGATAAAATTGAGATTAACAAGGTCGGAATTTTCTCCATCTGTAAACCAGACCAGGTAGCAGTGTGGATCGTTCAAAAAATCTTTGACCCCCGGTTTATATTCCCGGGCCGGTAAGAATTTGCCGGGTCTCCCGGTAAACCAATAAATAGCATCATAGGCATCGGAGTAGATCGTGTAATTTTTCTTGAAAGGAAGCGCATTTTTTTCAATGAATTGAACCGTTTCAGATTTTGTCCACTGATCTTCGGTGTAGCCGGGTATGCCAGCGTCCTTTACACCGTCCCATGTTTCCGCATCTGCGGCAACCTGGTTGTACTGAAAACTGGTTAGCATAAAGAGTCCTAAAAAGGCAAACGACCATTTTTTTAACAATGACTTGTTTTGCCGAAACAAGGGAACAAGCCAATAACTCGCACTCCACAACAAGGGAATAAACACAGGTGTCAGGAAACGGCTATTTAATGTTTCGAATCGCGAAATAGAAGCGATACCGATCATAAACAGAATGTAAAATAAAGACCAGGCCGCTGCCATGCTCTCATAGGCGGATATCCTGTGGTTTTTCAGGAATTGGCTAACGCAGAGAATACTAAGGCCGGCCAGGATTATAATCACTACTGTTATGGTGGCGACATAATTCTGATGTACAAAGGGTAACCAATTGGCAAATACAACTCCCGCATCATGCATATTTGAAATAAGTGGTGTCACCGACTGTTCACGGTGACCGGTCAATGTGCCACTGAGCTGATAGTTCCGGTACAAATTAACAATTAACAACAAGGGGCTGATCGTAGCAAATATCAATCCGTCCTTAATTCTTTTTAATAGAGACTGCTTACTATTGACCAATATAAATATGCCTCCTGCCCCAATAATTACAATGCCGGCATACCGTGTAATACACGCTATTGATGTAATGACAGCGGCTGCGATCAGGGCCTTTCCTGAATGGGACTGAAGATACCTGTACATAGCCATCATGAAAAGGAGGAGGAATAAGATGAAAAGGGTTTCCGACCACATCATGGAATAGTCCTCCAGGAGCCCGGGGCTCAGGACAATGCAACTTAATATAGCCGCCTTATACCATTTTGACTTGTATTGAAACTGCTCCATGATATGACCCGAGAGAAAAATGATCAGAGCAAAAAGCAAGGCATTTAGATACGGAGCAAAGGCTAACGGCTTCAGCCCGGTAACCCACATGCCGGCGCTGAGGAAAATGGAATAGAACGCCGGAAAATCAATAACAGGTCCGTTTGTAAAATCGGCAAATCTGCCCGTGCTTCGCAGGTTTTCAGCGGCTGTTGTATAGACTACGCCATCCGGGCAGACTCCGATTCCACTGTGGCGTGTGAATAGAAAAATGATGAAAAAGCCTGCTGCGGCTGCAATGAAGCTATCAATATTTTTTTTTAGGAATGAACGGCGGAGCATCGGATCAACGCATTTGCAAAAACGGGATCCAAGTTAAAAAAATTTGAGTCATTAGTTTGTTAAACCTTGCCCATAATACAAAAAGGAATCGTCCGAAGAGATTCCTTCATAAGAGTTCCGATCAATTATTTCTAACTGTGGGCTATTATGTTCTATTGCGGCGTGGCTGTTATTTGCCCGCGAACTTCTCCATTCGGGTTAGCAGTTGTTCCCAATGAATAATACCAGTTACCGGTTGTGAGCTGGGTTGCCTGGTCTGCGGTCAGGGTCATCGTGTCTGCGAAAGAGCCCGTATTGGCCAGGCCGCTGGGTAATGCCCACGCACTACCTACAAGAGTCCCGTTAGTTCCAGTCGCACCTGTGTAGAATCCTCCGCTGGTTGGGGCACCCGTGAGGTTGGTCCAGTTGGTCATCGTGATTAACTGACCGGTAGCGGTGCTGTATGTGCCCGAAATTGTGGCTGTCCCGCTGTCGGGCAGGGCAGGTACAACCTGGCTGCCACTGGCGTTGCCGGTAATCGAATAGGTTTTATTTGTATTATTATTCTTGTTGTCATTGTCCTTATTACAGGCAGTAAATACAAATACGCTAAAAAGAAACATCGATGAAATAACGAGCAATTTCCTTGAAAAATTTCCATTTGCTTTCATAGTTCTTATTTTTTTTGTTTACAAAGAGATTACGAGATCTTACTCATGAGTATTCGCCGAACCTTAAACAAACTGCATGCCTTTGTGTCTAAAAAGCAGAAAAAATCTCAGCGTTGCATGAATTCCTTCATTTGGGGAAGAAAGAATTCTTTCAAATCAAGTCTGTGTAATATTTGCCTGAAAAAGAATTTGCACTTTAATTTCCTTTTAACATAAGCCCCGGCAGATGAGGTCGCTTCTGCACATAATATGAAAATAAATTCTGATCTTATACAGATCACTTTCAGAAAATATATTTGTTGATTGTTGTAAGCTATATTCTAACGAGTCACCGTTTAGAAAAGCGATTAAATTTTACATTCTATTATTGATCTGAATTTGTTGCGGTACCAACCTAATAGCTCTTTTCCTTAATTGAGTCGAGAATGTTGACATAGCTCACGTACCTGTCTTCATTGATCTCTCCCGCTATTACGGCATCTTTAACAACACAACCGGGTTCGTTGACATGAAGACAATTATTGAACTGGCAATTCACCAGGCGTTCTCTCATTTCAGGAAAATAATGTGATAACTCCTGTTTTGAGATATCTACAAGTCCAAATTCTCTCATCCCCGGTGTGTCAATGATCTGGCCACCAAAAGGAAGGTCGAACATTTCCGCAAATGTTGTCGTATGCTGGCCTTTCCCGCTCCACCCGCTGATGTCCTTTGTTTTCAGGTTTATTTCAGGAAAAATAACATTCAATAAAGACGACTTTCCTACGCCGCTATGCCCGCTGATAAGAGTGACTCTTCCCTGCAAGTTTGTTTTGATCTCATCAATTCCATAATTATTTTTTATGCTAACTAAAAAAACAGGGTACCCAATCTGCTCATACATCGCTTTTAGCTGTTGAAATTTTTCATCCTCTTTTTTTTTATGCAAATCAGCTTTATTAAACACAATAAGCGAAGGCACATGATACATTTCAGACGCTACGAGAAAGCGGTCAATAAATCCCTGGGATGTTCTTGGTTCTTTCAACGTGGCCAGCAATAAGGTCTGGTCAATATTCGCAGCTACAATTTGATGTTGATGTTTAAATCGCGGAGACTGCCGGTTAATATAATTTCTACGATCATAAATTTTTGTGATGACCACAGTATTTTCGTTCTGATAGCCGTCCGGATCGTTTTCAGCCTCTGTTTCCACCACATCTCCCACGGACACAGGATTGGTTGACGTGATTTCATCAATTTTGAAAATACCCTTCATCCGGGCATGCCGGAACTTACCTGAATTGTCTTTGACAATGTACCAGCTTCCTGTTGATTTATAAACAACTCCCTTCATAAAACTATTGCTCACTGATTTTAAACATAGGAGGGAAAGATAACAACAATCTGACTATGGAAACTTTTTAAGAAAAGTAAACCGCAAAACTAATTCAAGAAACAAAAGCCCCAGGGCAATGAACAGCAAGGGAATAAATTCTTCCTGGTAGTGACGCAGCGATTGAATTTCTATTTTCGATTTTTCCATTTTATCAATTTGCTGATAAATATTTTCAAGGCTTAGCTTGTCCCTCGCTCTGAAATATTCACCACCGGTCTCCCTGGCGATGCGTGTCAATAACTCTTCATCAATAAAGCTGTCCGTCGGTTTCTGCTTTTTTCCTTTCACATTTTCTTCAACAGGTATCGTATTTTGAGCACTCATCCCGATGGTGTAAACCTTTACTCCCTGTGATTTTGCAATTTCAAGCGCCGTCAGCGGATCAATCAGCCTTGTTTCAGGAGCTTCTTCTTTTCCATCGGTTAAAAGGATCACTACCTTACTTTTTGCATTTCCTTTTGTCAGCCGATCGACCGATGTAGCCAACCCCTCCCCAATCAGCGTTCCATCCTGGAGCATGCCGCTCCTGAGGCCATTTACCTCGGTAAGCAAAGTGTTCTTGTCCGTCGTAATCGGGCAAAGCGTATAACTCTCTCCTGAAAAAATAACAAGCCCGATCCTGTCAACAGGCCGATTGCGGATAAATTCTTCGGCAACACTTTTAGCAACTTCCAAACGATTGGGCTGAAAATCCTGGGAGAGCATACTGCCACTTACGTCAATGGCCAGCACAATATCAATCCCTTCTCCCTTTCGCAATTGTTCGTCATTGTGACGTTGCGGCCGCGCCAGCGCAAGGATAATACAACTCAATGCCAGCAAGCGAAGTACAAATGGTATGTGCCTGAGAAAATTCTTGATTGACGATGTAGTAAAAGAAAAAGTAGTAGAAACTTTTAAAGCACCCTGCCGGCTATTGTATTTCTTTACATACCACCAAATGAGTGCCGGGATAAAGGCAAAAAGGCTCAGCATTTTTGGATAAGCAAAATCAATATGTTTAAACCAGTCGTAAAGCATCAATAATTAAGATTGTTTTTGCCGTTCTGTTTTCGTTTCCATTTGTTCTACTTTCTCGATTGTGCTTTTTATCGTTTGGAACGAGGTCGCCCTGTCGTTTTCCGTGGTTTCATATTTTGCGAACTTTACAAAATCACTCAGCCGCAGGGCCTCCGCCAGTTGATTGAATTCTGCATCCGGTAGTTTTAAAGACCGCAGGCGCAGTACCAGGTCCTCCGTCGTTTCCTGCAGGGAAGCAATTCCCTTTCTCCGGAAAATATAAAGCCTGAAAATGTCAACGAGCCTTGTATAAAATAATTTTCCGGACGGCTTTTCCTTCGTAAGCTTGTCCAGCTCAAGCTTTGCTTCCGTAAACGGGTCAACAAGTTTTATCTTACTTGCCGGTTTTTGCTTTTTTCTCGCCAGCAGGTAAATAATGGCTGCAACCAGTACGATGGATGCGGCTGTATACCAATACCAATTTTGCTTCTTTTTCTTGACCGGGTGAACTTCAATGATATCCTTTATATCATGATAGTCCTGGTTGGGATCAAAGGGCGAAAATCCAACGTCGATGGGTATACTATCAGTAAACATAGGCTTATCGCCGGCCAATTCAAAAGCAGGAATCACCCAGTGTCCCGAGTCAAAACTGGTAAGCGTTAAACTCTGAGACAGTTTGATCCCTTCGCTGTTATCAATTGTATCAATTTTTTTCCTTTCGAGGATTTCGAAATGTGCGATAGAATCAACTGTAAAAAATCGCATCGGTTCATGAGGAGGAAAATCGGCCTGGAAACGCAGATGAACCTGCTCCCCGATCACTATCTTATTTTTATCCACGTTGGCTTTGATAACTACCTTACCCTGCGGGTAAGAATAAACAGAAAAAAATAAAAGGAGAAAAGAAAAAAAAACTCTATGTCGGCGGATAGAAAACATCGGCTCATTTAAATCATTTAATTCCCGCGTGGCCTGTATGCCGGGGGAAACTAAATCAACGATTCCTGCTTACAAAAAAGCGCTGCAGTACTTTTACATAATCATCGCCAATGCGAACATGCAGCAGGTCGCAACCTGATTTCTTAAATACGGTGGTGCTGTATTCAGTTACACGAAAAAATTCCTGCTGGTATCGCTCCCGTACAAAACCACTGTTGGTGTCCACCCATTTGGTGCTGCCCGACTCTGCATCTCGCACCTGCACCAAACCAATCTTTGGCAATTCCATATCCATCTTATCATATACCTTGATACCAATAACGTCATGTTTTTTTGCCGTTACCCTCAGCGCCTCTTCATAGTTCGCGTCTAAAAAATCACTCAAGATAAACGCAATACTTTGTTGCCGCGTTGAGTTTCGGAAAAATTTCAAAGCATTGCTCACCTGGGTACCCTTGTGATCAGATTCCTTGGTTAAAAGCTGGCGAACAATGTACAACGCATGATCCCGCCCCTTTTTCGGCGGAATATAGGCTTCTACTTCATCACTATAAAATATCACCCCGACCTTGTCACCGTTGTTGACAGCAGAGAAACTAAGGACGGCCGCCATTTCAGTAATAATGTCTTTTTTTTTGCCATACATCGTTCCAAACATAGAGCTGGCGCTGATGTCTACCAGCAACATCACCGTTAGTTCTCGTTCTTCCTCGAAGATCTTACTGTAAGGATGCCCCAGCCTTGCAGATACATTCCAGTCAATAAAGCGGATATCATCTCCGTGGGTATATTCCCTTACTTCTTTGAATGACATTCCCTTTCCTTTAAAAGCGCTGTGATACTCGCCCGTAAAGAGATCGCTGGTAAGCTTCTTGCTCTTAATTTCTAACTCCCGGACCTTCTTTATGATACTTCGAACCTCTTGCCCGGAGTCTGAATTCTTTGTTTGTTTATCTTTTTTATTCGCCAAGTTGATAGAATAAATAATTATTTTTCTTGAAAATGCTATGGCACATTTATCTGTTTCAGTACATCGTCAATTACGTTCTCGACATTGATACTTTCGGCCTCAGCTTCATAAGTTAGTCCAATGCGATGACGAAGCACATCTTTGCAAATGCTCCGGATGTCCTCCGGTATCACAAACCCGCGGCGATTTAAGAAAGCCTGTGATTTCGCCGCCAGGGCCAGATTGATGCTACCTCGGGGCGAGGCGCCATAAGAAATCAGTGGTTTCAATTTTTCTAACTTATATTTTTCAGGCTGACGAGTGGCAAAAACAATATCAAGAATGTACTGCTCAATTTTTTCGTCCATATAGATCTGTCTTACCAATTCACGCGCGTTGCTTATTTCCATGACTGACACAACCTGTTTCACGGCGGGCAAGGTAAGGCCCTGCACATTTTGCCTGATGATCATCTGTTCCTCATACATTTTGGGATAGTCGACCAATACCTTCATGATAAAACGATCTACTTGGGCTTCTGGTAAGGGATAAGTGCCCTCCTGTTCCAGCGGGTTTTGAGTGGCCAGCACTAAAAAAGGCTCCTCAAGCTTAAACGTATTGTCGCTGATGGTCACCTGCCGTTCCTGCATAGCCTCCAGCAAAGCGCTCTGCACTTTAGCGGGCGCCCGGTTTATTTCATCCGCCAAAATAAAATTGGCGAAGATAGGACCCTTGCGAACCACAAATTCGCTACGCTGTTGGTTATATATCATCGTACCAATCACGTCAGCAGGCAAAAGATCGGGAGTAAATTGTATGCGACTGAATTTAGCATGTATCGCCTGCGACAATGATTTTATGGTCAACGTTTTTGCAAGCCCGGGCACACCTTCAAGCAATACATGCCCATTACTGAGCAGACCTATTAGCAAGCGATCCAGCATGTGGCTTTGTCCCACGATGACATGGCCTATCTCCTCTCTCAGCCTTTCTACAAATTGTCCGGCATGAGAAATACGTTCATTAAGCTGTCGTATGTCTTCGGCGGTTTTTAACATATTTGATATTTATTTTTATTACCAGCCCCAGGCTGTCCGGGAGCTGGATGACCTTGGTTCCTTTCCATATCTATATTCCCTGACAATCCCTCCAATCTTGCAAAACGGTACCCCGGGGAGATCACTGGAATTAGCAAATTGTTTGCCGGTAAAATCCGTTGTTGTTTTTACGAAGGTAATATCCTTGTGCAGTTAACGGATGAATACTTTTTCAACAAGTTTGACGTTTTAATGTTATAAATCAACTTTATGAAGCTTAAATCCATTACCATAATTTTATTGCTGGCAGGCCTTTGCTTCATTGGCTGCAAGAAATCATCGACTCATGTAAAAACAAATACCGAGTTAATCACGCAGAGCTCCTGGCAATTTGATAATGCCACCGTAAACGGATCGGACGTGTCTTCGTTGTTGCAGAGCTGCCAAAAAGATAATACCATCGTCTTTACATCGGCGGGAACGGGAACTCTGGATGAAGGGGCTACCAAGTGTAATGCGGGTGACCCCCAAACGGATCCCTTTAGCTGGAATTTTGCAAGCAATGAGACTGTTCTTCACGTGTCAACGGTACTTTTTACCGGTGGTAGCAGCGATTTTAATATTGTTACATTAAATGATACGCAGCTCGTGCTATCACAAGCCATCGACATTATGGGATCGTCACAAACAGCGATTGTAACCTTCAAGCATTAAAAGATTTGTCGCTTGGGTTGTCTGAATTTTTTCCGACAAATAACCGGATCGAAAAGGTCTAGGAGAGATATTTTGCTACAATGGGAACTCTTCGTCCAACACCAAACGCTTTACAGCTGACGCGAATAATAGGACAAAATTGATTGCGCTTATATTCATTGGTGTTTACCAGTTTTAATATTTTATCAACGAGATCTTGTTCATAGCCCATTTCAATGATCTCTCTGGGTCCCTGCCTCAATTCAATATATTGATACAGGATCCGGTCGAGTGTCTCATATTGGGGGAGGGTATCGACGTCTTTCTGATTGGGTCGCAGTTCAGCTGAAGGAGCTTTGGCCAGGATATTTTCCGGAATAAGCTGCCCGTTCCCTCCCTTTTTGTTGATATAACGGCCAAGGGCGTACACCTGCATTTTGTATACATCGCCCAGAACGCTCAGGCCGCCGGCCATGTCGCCATACAAGGTTCCGTAGCCGGTAGCCAATTCACTTTTATTAGAAGTATTCAAAAGAATATAACCAAACTTGTTGGCCACTGCCATTAATAAATTTCCCCTCGTGCGACTTTGAATATTTTCCTCAGCCACGCCGAAAGGTTTGTCCTCGAAGATCTGCTTTAGCTCACGGAGGAACGACTCATATATGTTTTTTATTGGAATCACGTCATAATGATTGCCCAGGTTCCTGCTTAAAATTTCCGCATCCTCTACAGAATGAGAACTGGAATATTGGGAAGGCATCAACAATGCCCTGACATTGTCCTTGCCCAGTGCTTCCACAGCCAGCGCTTGTGTCACTGCGCTGTCTATACCTCCTGAGGAGCCGAGGATAGCTTTATTAAAGCCCATCTTGCCAAAATAATCCCGGATGCCGAGAACAATAGCATGGTATATCTCATCGATATTTTTTTCTCCCGACATGTATTGAAGCGTGTCCATATCGCGGCCAACATCAAAAGCAGAATAGTAGTACCCGGCATTCTCAGAAGTTGTTCCTTCTTTTTTTTGCAAAAGTCTGTCGAGGTCAAAAACCTGGTAATCTTCTTCAAAATATTTCATCTCTTTTATCTTGCAACCATTGACATCATAGACCAGGCTGCCCCCGTCAAAAACAATTTCTGTCTGGGAACCAACAGTATTACAGTACAGCATTGGCATTTTATATTTCAGCGAATGAGCTTTTACAATACTGTTTCTCACAATATCCTGGGCGTAGTTATAAGGCGATGCCGAAAGATTGATCATTACATCCGGGGCGAATGCCATCAGCCGCTCCATTGGTGTAATTCGGTAAAGAGGATTGTCACCCATGTTCCAGACGTCTTCACAAATGGTAACAGCTAATTTCTTCCCCTTGAACTGCATTACCTTCCAATCGTAGGCCGGTTCGAAATAGCGGTATTCGTCAAACACATCATAGTTAGGTAAAAGGGTCTTGTGGATCTCCTCCTTAATTTCTTTTTCATGCAGCAGAAAAACTGCATTAAAAAGATCCTTTCCCTCCAATTGCAAATTGCGCGCGGGGGAACCCACCAATACACCAATGGTATCAGCGTGTTGCCTGATGATGTCGATAGATTCGTAACATTTATCAATGAAATCATTGAACTCTAAGAAATCCCTCGGAGGATAACCACAGACACAGAGCTCAGAAAAAACTACCAGGTCAGCCCGCTGTTGCTTTGCCCACGCTATGCCATCGATAATCTTTTGTACATTCTTGTCAAAATTGCCAATGTGGTAATTCTGCTGCGCGAGTGCGATCTTCATAGTGCAAATTTAAGCAACGGGGCCGTTATTGAGGTTGATAGCGGGCGCATCGGCTTATCTTCGATACAACATTTACCCCCGGTTACCGTTTAATGGCTATGAAAAAAATGTCGGGTTTATTGGCGATCGCTATCCTTTGCTTTTCCTGCAATAATGGATCTGATGTTCCGGATGTTTCGGCGATCAAAATAGATCTGTCAATGGAACGGTTTGAAAAAAGTTTTTTTAGCATTGATACAAATCATCTCGCGGAAGATTTGCAAAAAGTTCACTCTGAATTTCCCGACTTCTATCCTGATTTCATGCAGAATATTCTTGGCGTGAGCGGAAATCAAAAGGATACATCTACCCTGTCTGTAAGTAAGAAGTTCCTGGCCAGTTATTCTACACTCGAAAAAGAACTGGAAAAAAAATTCAACAATACAGGCGGTGTGGAAACATCGATTAAGCAGGGCTTTCGATTCGTAAAGTATTATTTCCCCCGTTACAAAATACCAGGTCTTGTGACGTATGTGGGCCCACTCGATGCCCCCGGTGTTGCCCTGACGAGAAATCGTATCGCCATCGGGCTTCAACAATTTGCCGGTAAAGACTTCCGGGCCTACCAGGTCAATGAAGTACAGCAGATGTACCCGGCCTATATCTCACGGCGTTTTGATCCTTTGTATATCCCGGCTGGCTGCTTAAAAATCATAGCCGATGATCTTTTTCCGGATAAAAGCACGGGCAAACCCCTGATTGAGCAAATGATTGAGAAAGGAAAGCAATGGTGGCTGCTTGATAAGTTCATGCCTTTTACGGCTGATTCGCTAAAAACCGGCTATACTCAAAAACAATTAGATTGGTGCAGGGACAATGAGGGTTTGATCTGGAATTATTTTGTCACAAATGAAAATCTTGAGACTATCGAGCCCGATATTATCCAAAACTATATAGGTGAATCTCCCACCACGCAGGGAATGCCCGGATCGTCTCCCGGAAATATCGGGCAATGGGTTGGCTGGCAGATAGTCAAAAAATTTGCGGGGAAAAACTCGGGCCTGAAACCCGAAGAGATAATGAACACGCCAGCCAGGACAATTCTGACAGAAGCGAAATACAAGCCGAAATAGAAACCCCGTTCTGGTTTATTATTTGGCTATAAGCAATGTAGGCTTTCTTCCCAGGATTCTCATCATCCTGAAATGTGAGACAATGGCGGATATCATAGTCGGATATTCGTTATAGGGCAAATTAAACCTGGCGCAGGTATTTTTTACAATTTTACTCAGAGCAGGGTAATGCACATGACTAACTCTCGGGAACAGGTGGTGCTCAATTTGAAAATTTAATCCACCGACAAACCAGGAAATGATTTTATTACGTGGAGCAAAATTAGCCGTTGTTTTTACCTGGTAGATGGCCCATTCGCTTTCAATTGTTTTAGGATCAAATTTTGCAAATTCAAATTCCGTGTGCTCTACTACGTGAGCAAGCTGAAAAACAATCGCCAGTGTGAAACCCATTGACAGGTGCATCACTGTAAAGCCGACTGCCCACGGGCCCCAGCCAACAAAATATACTGGCATTAGTATATAGAAAAAAATGTACAATGCTTTACTGACCCAGAAAACGATGTGCTCCTTAACGCTCATTTTTTGAAGTGGAGTACTGATGATCCTACCTTTGAAATACTTATTGAAGTCCATCATAAAGACCCAGGCAAAGGATGAAATCGCGTATACCAATATCACATAAAGATGCTGGAAGCGATGGGCGGGCACCCATTTTTGCGTTAAGCATTGCCGCATAAGCGGACTCTTGGCAATGTCATCATCCATGCCATCCACGTTTGTGTATGTATGATGGATGATGTTGTGCTTGAATTTCCAGATAAAAGCATTTCCGCCCAGCGCGTTCAGGGAATGGCCAAATGCCTCATTCACCCATTTCTTGCTTGAATAGCTTCCATGGCAGGCATCATGCATCACATTAAAACCAATGCTGGCTAATACAAAACCAAGAACGGCGCATAACAATACGGCTAATAGCCCCGGCATTGAAACAAGCAGCAAACATAGATATAATGCGATGGCCGCCGGAACCAGCACTCCTGTTTTAATATACAGTTTCCAGTTGCCTGTTTTTCTTATTTTTTTCTGTAGGAAATATTGTTCTACTTCCGCTTTGAGGGCGGAAAAGAAAGCGTTGCTCTTATTGTTGAATGTTACTTTAGGCATTTTAAAGCTTTTGATAGCAAATAATATTTTTTTATCGTCTGATGTTTATAAAAACGTTCGATGGAATGAAAACCTGGAGAGGGAAAGTGCTAATGAGCTAAAACTACGAAACAATAATGAATATTGTCCTGTTTAGACGATTATTTGTAGAAATATTGGCAAGACCGGGTGAAAAGAGTTCCTATTGGTGGTTTTTAACCGTTTTTTTTCTTAATTACCCTTGAAAGGAACAATCATCTCAAATTCGGGGATATTTATTTCAAGAAGTTTATTGTTGTTGAGGTTCTCCATTTGGTAAGTTCCCTTCATCTTTCCCATTTCGGTGCGTAGGTTACATCCGCTGACATATTGATATCTTTCGCCCGGCTGAAGCGTGGGTTGAACACCTACTACTCCTTCTCCTTCCACTTCGCGATAACTTCCATTGCTATCAAAAATATTCCAGTGACGACGATGCAGTTTTACAGAAAAAGAGTTGTGATTTTCAATTGTAATGCGATAAGCAAACATGAATTCTGATTGCAGGGGATTGCTGTAATCAGGCTGGTAGAAGGTTTCAACACTTACCTCAACTCCTTCAGAGATCATGCTTGTCATGCAAAGGTGTTTCTGTAAAAATAGAGAAACAATTTGATAATTTAAAAAGCAAGGCTCAAAATGCTTTTGGCTGATTGGATGGAGACTTTCATTTTCGATGTGACCAATTGCAGATTTTTATATTTCCTTACTTTCACTACCGAAACCTGAAACTCATAATTTATGAAAATAGCAGTTGCAAAAGGAGATGGAATAGGCCCGGAAATAATGGATGCGGTTTTGAAAATTTTCGAAGCCAATAAAGTGCCTTTAGAATACGAATTCGTTGAAATGGGTAAGTGGGTTTTTGATAAGGGCTTTAACAATGGAATGACACCCGAAGCGAAACTGGCAATCGAGAGCCTGGGGCTTCTTTTTAAAGGGCCTATGGAAACCCCTAAGGGCAAAGGGGTAAAAAGCATAAACGTTACCGCCAGGAAAACGTGGAATACTTATGCCAATAAAAGAACTTTTCAAACGCTGCATGGTGTAGATACTGTGTTCAGCAAGGCTAACATTCCTGTGGACATTACTGTTGTTCGCGAAAACATTGAAGATACTTACGGGGGCATCGAGCATATGCTAACCCACGATGTGGCGCTTAGCCGTCGATTTATTACTAGACCGGGAAGTTTGCAGGTGATTCGTTATGCGTTCGAAATCGCTAAAATGAAAAATGCAAAAAGAATCACCTGTGCCCATAAGGCGAACATTATGAAAATAACCGACGGATTATTTTTAGAATGTTTTTATGAAGTAGCAGAAAAATATCCTCAATTAAAAGCTGATGACGTGATCGTAGATGATCTCTGCATGAAACTGGTCACCAGACCCGACAATTTTGACGTGATGGTGTTGACGAATTTGCAGGGTGATATTGTAAGCGATCTCTGTGCCGGCCTGGTCGGAGGGCTTGGCTTTGCGCCTTCGGCCAATATCGGTGACCATATTTCAATTTTCGAGGCAGTGCATGGAACAGCCCCCGATATTGCCGGAAAGAATATTGCGAATCCGACTGCGCTCCTGCTTAGTGGCCTTTCGATGTTGCGCCACGTGGGCCTCACGGAAAACGCTGCAATTATTGAAAATGCGCTTTTATATACATTGGAAATTGGCGTGCATACCGGCGATTTCGGAGATAAGACAAAACCCTCCTCCAATACTACACAATTTGCAGAATCTATTATCGGCAATTTTGGCAAAAAACCTAAGTTAAACGCAAAAGAAGTAATCCCGAATATGCCGGGCACACCGACTCCGTTTAAACTTTTGAAAAATCCTATGATGATCTCAAAAGAGACAGTGAATGAAAAAATTGTCGGCGTCGATTTTTTTATCGAATGCGAAGAACAACCTGATGAAATTGCAAAAAAATGTCAGCGCCATGCAGGCGTAAAATTTAAATTGATTAACATAAGCAACCGGGGAACCCAGGTATGGCCAACAGGTTCTGTTTATACCAATCTCGTAAATCAATACAATGTTCGGTTTGAGAGCTTGAATGATGATGAACTGTACCAGCAGGATGTAATTGGACTTTACGTGAGCATGAGCGGAAATTTCAAGATCTGCTCTCTCGAATTATTAAATATGTGGGGCGACAAACGCGGTTATAGCCTTGCACAGGGACAGTAATTGAAATGTCCATCAGTCTGCAATGATTGAGTGGGTGTAGATGCTTTTTGGTTAACGCCTATCATGAGTCCCTCATCTGACTTGTATTTGGACCGATCAACCGGTCTGGTTTGAACCTGCGGAGCAGGACACATCCTGCTTACCTGTTTTACCCTGATAGATTTAGAGTTTTTTTACCTGGGTGTATCCATTAGTTCTGAGCCACCCTATAATCTTATCTCTATGATCGCCCTGAACAATTATCTCCCGTTCTTTTGCAGAACCACCCGTTCCACAAAAAGCTTTTAACTTTTTTCCTAATTCCTGGAGATCATCTTCTCGTCCGGCAAAACCCTCAATTAGTGTGACCGTCTTGCCAGCGCGCTGTTTTGCGTCTAATCTTACTTTCAATTTTTGTTGTGATGCCGGTAAGGTTTCCGGCTTCTCGCTTTGATCCTCGAAACGAAAATCAGGATCTGTACTATAAACGAATCCATGTTTATCACTTTTATGTTTCTTGCTCATGTTGTTCTTAAGGAATGAAGTAACAAATAAAAAAGGGTATCTGAGTTTTTCATTCTGGAAGGCACAAAGGTCAAATAATTTGAAAGGACGGCCGGCACAATTTTCATCGGGTAATGACCGCTTTTAAGCTCATATCCAGACTCCTGGCCTGGTGAATTAATCCTCCGACGCTTATATAATCAACCCCGGTTTTTGCATAGTCTTCCGCGTTATTCAAATTAATTCCACCGCTTGCTTCGGTTTCAAATTCGCCATCAACAAGTTCCACCGCTTCCCTGATTTGTGATGGGACAAAATTATCAAGCATAATGCGGAAGACTTTTCCTTTTCCACATTCCAATACTTTTTTTACATCATCAAGACTTCTCGTTTCTACTTCTATTTTCATCCCCGGCTTGTTCAACCTTACATAGTCATACGCCCTTTCAATGGCGGTATCCAAATTCCCGCAGTAGTCAATGTGATTGTCTTTCAAAAGGATCATATCATATAATCCAAACCGGTGGTTCTCACCCCCGCCAATTCTTACTGCCTCCTTTTCAAGTAATCTGAAATTCGGAGTGGTTTTCCTTGTATCGAGAACTTTTGTTTTATATCCCTGCAGTTTATCCGTGTATTGTTTAGTTAAGGTTGCAATGCCACTCATTCTTTGAAGACAGTTCAGTACAAGGCGTTCGCATTTTAAGATCGTATGCACTGAGGCCTGCACCTCGAAACCAATGTCGCCGCTTTTTATTTTGTCCCCATCTTGTTTGAACGGGGTAAAAATGGAGGCAGGTTCTTTATAAGAAAAGATCTTACGGCTTATGTCCACCCCGGCTATGATACCATCCTGTTTGATTTTTAAAACGGCTTTGCCCCTGGCGTCCGGCGAAATGCAGGATAAAGTGGTATGGTCACCGTTGCCAATATCTTCCTTCAGAGCGCTATCGATTAAAACGTGCAGGCCTTCGTGAAAATCACTCATACGCAAAAATAAAAAGCCTTCCCCAAACGGAAGGCTTATCAACTCATTTAACCGGGGCCTATTCGACGGATTGAAAGCGAAGTGTTTTAATATAATCTTTGCCCGTTTTTGTCTTCATAAAAATAGTCGTGCGATAGTTACCAGATTTGGTTTGCAGCGTGCCCACGCAAAATTGTCCGCCATTTTGATCGCCCTTGTGTTTTACTTCAAACGACTTTACTTCATTGTTATCAAAAAAGTCTTTCAGTACAAGGACTGCCTGGGCCTTGCTATAGTTATTGCTTTTATCCGGCAACGTGACCTCGATATTATCGTCCATATACTTACCCAGTTCGGCTGCCTTTCCATCCTTAAGGGCGCCAATCACCTCGTCCAGGTTTGTGTTCTGGGTAGTGAATGAAAGCATTACCAGGCTCAGAAAAATGGTAAGTGTAGAAATCATTTTTTTCATATACATATTCGTTTTCGCAGTGGTATGGAACGAAAAATGTGCCATAGTTCATAGGGTTTTAAGCGACTACTAAAATAGTAAAAAGAACATGGTTTTCATAGAATAACAGCCAATTCATTAAATAAAGTAGTTTTACAAACTTTAACGGGACAATTACGATTCTCTAACTTATCATTCTTAAAAAAGAATAGTGATTGCCGCTTTCATAAATTGTAACAGTGCATGAACACAAAAAAGGTTATCCTGATAATAATGGACGGTTGGGGATTAGGAAAAGTTGCTTCGTCCGATGCAATTCAGCATGCCAAAACGCCGTTTGTTAGCTCCTTATACAAAAAATATCCTAACGGTACTTTAACTACATGCGGTGAGGCAGTCGGTCTGCCAGAGGGGCAGATGGGAAACTCCGAGGTCGGTCATCTTAACCTTGGGGCTGGCAGAATTGTATACCAGGAATTGCAGCGCATAAATGTGGCCGTGCGCGATGGCACATTTGCGAAAAATGAGCGCCTGCTGAGAGCTATCCGCCTGGCGAAAAAAAATGGAAAGCCGTTGCACCTGATCGGTTTGGTCAGCGATGGAGGAGTGCACTCGCACATTAATCACGTAAAGGCAATCGTCGACGTGTGCAAAGCGGAAAGCATGAATGATGTTTTCGTTCATTGCTTCACCGATGGAAGAGATTCAGATCCGAAAAGCGGCTTAGGTTTTTTAACCGATCTTCAGTCGCATTTAAATGAGACGGTCGGAAAGATTGCGTCTGTCAGCGGGCGTTATTATGCCATGGACAGGGATAAACGATGGGAAAGAGTTAAGCTTGCTTACGATGCCCTTGTAAATGGGGAGGGGGATCGGTCATACGATGCGAAAGAAGCCGTAAAAAACTCGTATGCAAAAAATATTACCGACGAATTCATAAAGCCGTGTGTTATCGTCAATGATGATCAACAACCCATAGCAAAAATCAGGAACGGCGACGTCGTGATCTGTTTCAATTTCAGAACAGACCGGTGCCGGGAAATAACGCAGGTACTGACGCAAACCGACTTCCCGGATTTTGGGATGAAAAAATTATCCCTCGATTATACGACAATGACTGAATATGACCGGTCATTTCAGAATGTTCATATTATTTTCAGCAACGACAATCTGAGCAATACGCTGGGCGAAGTCCTGGAAAAACATCATCTCAAGCAAATCAGGATTGCCGAAACGGAAAAGTATCCTCATGTCAGCTTCTTTTTTAGCGGCGGACGGGAAATTCCTTTTGACGGAGAGAAGAGAATTTTGATTCCTTCACCGAAAGTGGCTACTTATGATCTCAAACCGGAAATGAGCGCTTATGAAGTGACAGATGCACTTATCCCCGAGATCAGGAATAAAACAGCCGATTTTATTTGCCTGAATTTTGCCAACGCTGATATGGTTGGTCATACGGGTGTATGGGACGCCGCCATTAAGGCTGTAGAAACAGTCGATAAATGTGTTGAAAGAGTGGTGACCGCTGGTTTAGAGAACGGCTATGCGAGTTTTGTTACTGCTGACCATGGAAATTCTGACTACATGATCAATGAAGATGGTAGTCCCAATACGGCACATACCTTGAACCCCGTACCTTTCTTTATTATCGATAAAGATCCGGAAGCTGCGGGGTGGATAGGTAAACTCAAACCGGGTAAACTGGCAGACGTCGCACCCACTATTTTAAGCGTCATGGAGCTCGAGATTCCAAAGGAAATGACTGGCGAAATTTTAATTGAAAAATAGACCCTGCATGTTTAAAAAAATATTGCTTGTAGTACTGGTGATTTTGATCATTATACAATTTATTCACCCTGCAAGAAATATTTCCAAAAACGAGCAACCTGGCAACATTGCCAAACTCTATAACGTTCCAGGTGATGTAAAAATAATTCTTGACAAGGCATGCCTCGATTGCCACAGTAACAATACCCGCTACCGCTGGTATTTTAAAATACAGCCGGTGGACTGGTGGCTTACTTATCATATAAATGAAGGAAAACGTGAGTTGAATTTTGATGAATTTGCAAACAAACCGATACGCTATCAATTTCACAAGCTTGAGGGGACGGTAGAACAGGTAAAAAAAGGGGGAATGCCTCTGGATTCCTACCTGTGGGTTCATAAGGATGCCAAGTTAACCGATGCCGAAAAAAATACTTTAATTGACTGGGCACAAAGGATAATAAGTGAGATGAAGGCTAAATATCCGCCAGATAGCCTCCAGAGAAAAGACCAACGAAAGGCATTGCCCGACAGTGATAACAAGTAACAAACCCAAAGTGCGCTCTCAAGGCAAATATCTGCCCATAACCTGATCCTGGTCTCCTGGCTGAAAAACCTAATTTTTTACATTTTAGTGCAGCTTTATAAAACAAAAATTGTCTAAATTACAGGCAACCAAAGGGAAATTATGACCGAGGAAGCCATTTTAAAAGGCTGTTTGCAAAACGACCCCGCCGCTCAAAGGGAATTATATAATCGGTATAGTCCCAAAATGTTGTCGGTCTGCTATCGTTTCGCACACAACCGGGAGGATGCTGAGGACATGTTGCAGGAGGGCTTTATTAAGATCTTTTCACAGATGCATACGTTTGGTAACCGGGGAGCCTTTGAGGGTTGGGTTAGAAGAATCATTGTTCATACGTGTATCAATGTTCTGAAGAAGAACAAGAAGTTCAATGAAAGTGTGGACATTATTCACGCCACGGCAGTACAGGTAAGAGAGGAAAGCGTTCCCTCCATTGTCCAGGCAAAGCAAATTGTAGAATGCATCCGGATGCTTCCCATTGGATACAGAACTGTATTAAACCTGTATGCAATTGAAGGATACAGTCACCGTGAAATAGGAACCATGTTGGAGATAGAGGAAAGTACAAGCCGGAGCCAGTACACAAGAGCCAAAGCGATGTTAGAAGATATACTGGTGCGGAAGAAGATTATTCAAAAGACAAAAGACAATGCACACTGGTTGGCTGCCATGAAAAGATAATTCAACCGGGTCCCTAAATCGCTGACTGATTATGGAGAGAAGTAGTAATAATGAGTTTGAAAGGTTCTTAAAGGAAAATGCGGATCAATACCGGTTGTATCCCTCCTCAAAAGTATGGAACGGGATATATACAGCTCTTCATTCACGCCGGAAATGGTTTGGCCTTGGCATCGCTTTGCTACTGGTTACCGGAACATTCATCACCCTCCTGATTACCCATTCGTCTAAGGAACCGATCATTGCTCCCAACAGATCTGCGGCTCATAAACAAATTCCTGTGCCCGATTTAAATACTGCGGTTCCTGAACACCACGGAGCAATTTCCCGGATTAAATCTAAAGACAATTCTGTAGGTCCAATAGTTACCGATAATCAACTCGCTGTTGCACGCGACAATTTCTCTGAAGAAAATCTATATCACCTGGCAGGCAAGGAGAATGATCTTCAACACGAAACGGAAACGAGTCCCGCTCCTTTAGCATTGAATATAACCGATGAACTAACCGACCAGGATGTCATTAGCTCTCTTCAGCCACGAAAGACCTTTGAATATCCAAAAAAATTGACGACCTCCAATACTTTTGACTGGACAATAGAGAGTGTCTTGAATAGTTTTGCTCCCCTGTCAAAAAGAAACAAAAGGTTTTCGCTCCAGTTTAATGTTACGCCAACCATTAGTTACAGAAAACTTTCAGAAAACAAGTCATTTTTGCGCTCGTCGGCAAATGCCCCGTCTGCTTTTGCGCCCCTGTACGATATAAACAGCGCCGTAACGCACAAGCCCGATATGGGGCTTGAGTTCGGAGTAGTGGCCAAATATGCCTTAGCTTCAAATTTCAAGGTCAGAGCCGGATTTCAATTTAATATTAACCGCTATGATATCAAAGCATTCAACTATTCATTTGAAGTGGCGAAAATAGCTTTGCGGGGAAATACAGGTGTTGATTCATTTTATGCTGTAAGTACCCACAGGAACTTTAGCGGTTATAAGTCAGACTGGCTGCACAATTTCTATTTTGAGGTCTCTATGCCGGTTGGTGTGGAAGTAAACCTTATTGGCGACGAAAAAGTGCAATTTGGCGTGGCAGGGACGATTCAACCAACTTATGTCTTAGGCGACAGAGCCTACCTGCTTTCCACAGATTATAAAAATTATGCAGAAGTTCCATGGCTCATCCGGCATTGGAATATGAATGCTGGCCTGGAAACATTTGTCTCTTACTCTACCGGCAAAATGAAATGGCAAGTCGGGCCACAGGTACGATACCAGTTACTCTCCAGTTTTATCGACAAGTACCCGGTAAAAGAAAATCTTTTTGACTTCGGTTTGAAGATCGGCATTTCGCGCAATAAGTAGCCGATACTAACTGCTGTTTTTATTTTTAAACCCTGTTACTGCAACAGGGTTTTCTATTGAAATTTGTTTCCTTTAATTTTAATAAATTGTTCCAAATCCATTTTGAAATGAAGAGAAAACCCACCTCAATTATATTATTGCTTCCCCTATTTTTTTGCGCCGGATGTAAACAAAAAAAAAATGATGTTTTCCCCGCATTGGATTTCATAAACGCTCAAATAGCGAATGTTGATACTTCTGTGTACCGCATAATAAAGCTTGTTCCGGTAACTGATAGCACGTATGATACGACCTATGTCAAAAGAGAGGATTTCAAAAACCTGGCAAGAGATTTTACTGAAACACCAGACATCGCAAAAAGATTTGGCGGCAAGTATACAGAAGAAAGAATGATGAACAATGATCTGGGACTGGTTGTTTTTATTGCGACCACCCGCGATGAAGGCCTGGAGGTTCGCCGGCAGGAGGTACGAATTCTTCCTGACCCTCCGAACGATAAGGTAAAGAGTATTTATATAGAAAGATTTCAGACCGATAAGGACAGCTCGGTCATAAAAAGAATGACGTGGTACACTGATAGAAAATTCCAGGTGATCACAATTACGCAGAACAAGAAAGGCGAAGAAAAATCCTCTGTAATGGAAGTTGTCTGGAATGACCAGGACAATAACTAAACGATGAATGAGCCCCGAAGAATATAAAAACATTTCGAGCAGTATTCCGACACACCCCGGTGTTTATAAATATTTTGACCTGGACAATAACCTTATTTACGTAGGTAAGGCAAAGAACCTTCGTAAGCGGATCACGTCGTATTTTATTAAAACATTTACCAGCTATAAAACTTATGAGCTGGTTCAGCGGATAAACAAGATAGAGTTTACGATTGTGAACTCGGAACAGGATGCCTTTCTCCTGGAAAATTCCCTTATAAAACAGTTCCAGCCCCGCTTCAATATAAATTTAAAGGATGATAAGAGTTACCCTTACATAGTAATAAAAAATGAGCCGTTTCCCAGGGTTTTTTTAACCCGGAAAAAAATTGATGACGGCTCTGAATATCTCGGTCCTTATACATCCGTGGGCAAGGTAAGAGAGCTGTTGAATTTCATCAAACAAACGATCCAGCTCAGAACCTGCTCTTTAAATCTGACAGAAAGAAATATTGTTAAAAAAAAATTCAAGGTATGCCTCGAATATCACCTTGGCAATTGTAAGGGACCTTGTGAGCAATTGCAAACCCAGGAAGATTACAGCAAAGGCCTGCAGCAACTCAAAAACTTTCTAAAAGGGAAATTAGGACCCGTGATTCTTCATTTCAGGAATGAAATGAACGATTACGCAAGCCGGATGGAATTTGAAAAAGCAGAAATGGTCCGGAAGAAAATTGAATTCATTGAAAATTACCAGGCAAAGTCCGTAATCGTGACCCCCAAACTCGGGGACATTGATGTTCTCTCTATTGTCAAGGAAAATGACATAGCCTATGTCAATTATTTAATGGTTCAGAACGGCACCATCGTTCAAACTAAAACCTCAAAAGTTGAAACGCATCTCGATGAAACCATTGAAGAAATACTCTCCTTTTCCGTAGCGCAATTCCGAACCACTTTCAACAGCCAGGCAAAGGAAATTCTTCTTCCTTTTACGATTGATTATGCTGAGCCCGGTGTCATCATAACAATTCCCGGTGCAGGGGATAAAAAACGACTGCTCGAGCTCTCGGAAAGAAACGTGAATTTTTTTATAGAGGACTTAAAACAAAGGGAGCGATTAAAATTAGAAGACAAGAACGCAGACAAAACAAAACTACTTGAAAGGGTGCGGGAGGACTTGCAGCTCCCGGCGGTGCCTCTGCAAATTGAATGCTTTGACAATTCAAATTTCCAGGGAAGCTTCCCGGTGTCGGCCATGGTTTCCTTTAGCAACGGAGCGCCCAACAAAAAGGAGTACCGCCACTTTAACATCAAAACCGTTGAAGGCATCAATGACTTCGCTTCGATGAAAGAAACTGTTTTTAGAAGGTATAAACGGCTGCTTGCAGAGGAGCGGCCTTTTCCCCAATTGGTGATCATTGATGGAGGCAAGGGTCAGCTGAATGCTGCCGTGGAGGCTATGGAGGAATTGAATGCTGTGGGCAAGACAACGGTTATTGGCCTGGCAAAAAATGAAGAAGAGATCTTTTTCCCCGGGGACAAGGAATCATTAAAGCTTCCTTACAATAGTGATAGTCTTAAATTAATTCGGCGCATTCGTGATGAAGTACATCGCTTCGGCATTAGCTTTCACCGGCAGAAAAGAAGTAAGGGAACTTTCAGAAACGAATTAGAAGAGATTAAAGGCATAGGAAAGGGAACCGTCGATGTGCTATTAAAAACATTCAGATCAGTTAATAACATCAAACTGAAAACTGAGGCGGAGTTATCCGGGGTGATTGGAAAATCAAAGGCGAGGATCTTATATGAACACTTCCATAAAGACCAGGAAGCGGCTAAATAAAAAAGGGGCCCGGATAGAAATCCAGCCCCGTTTTTAAAATCCAATATCCTATGAAAAACCGTTACGAAAATACAACAATTCTGCACATTTCCTATACCACTTTCGGGTATTTTTTAAAAAAATAAGTTGTTAAGGTTGAAATGCTTACAAGCAAAAATCCCATCCGGAGGCGGATGGGATTTTTACGATGCTGTAATGATTTTAAGCTTAATAGGACCAAAGATCCTGCTCGTAATTGAAAATTCTCTCTCTGACATTATCTCCCTCCACCAGGGCGAGAATAGGATCCTTGACATAGACCCTGATATTTTTATTTCCAGGATTATCGAGTGTAGACTTAACAATATAACTACTAAACATGCGGCTTTCAAAAAGCTCCTCCCAGGTCATGCGACCCATACCCATATTTTTGGGATTATAGACTTCATACTTGGCAAGCATGGGACGAAGATCAGGGTAATAGAGCCAGAACATAGCTGTTGTACCTCTTTCCTGGCCATTCGGCAAAAACTGAGTTTTTAAGGGAGCAATTCCCAGAATTCTCACAAACATACGGCTGGCTTCCCGGTCAAACACCCATTCTTCCTTGATCCGGAGTTTCAAAACTGTTTTGGGATCAAAACTGGCCTTGGTTACAACGTATTCCTTTATTATAGTGGGATCATTTATGTCTGTCTTTGCAACCGTATCGTACGAACCTACTGTTAACTGCGAAATTTCATCAAGCGACAGGGGCGTGCTGAAACGATCATCCGCGAAAGCAGTTACTTCACCGGAATTAACCGCTTTTAATAACATATCAATAAATATCTGGCTGCCATTATCGTCCTGCGCCTCATAGCGAAAAACCTGGTTCATCTTTTCGCGAAGGTCGAGTTCGCGCCAGACTTTTTCGGAGAACAGCGCATCGTCCCAACGCAGGTGTTCATAGGGCAATGGCGTACGTTCCATGATTGCGCTTTTGTCAAAAGCATTATCATTTCGCAATGATTTTTTGGCGGTGTTATCCGTAACGCTTGACGTATCAACCCTGATAGGTATGTTACCATAAGGATTAAACGCCGGCTGCGTATTGTTGTTATTGCTTTGCTGCTGCGTTTGATTTTGCGGATTATTGTTTTGCTGGTTCCTCTTTTTACCTGTCCGCTGTGCCTCAGCATTTGTCATCACAAGTGCGGCAATCAAACAAACAAAACTGCTTCTGACAATTATTCTTTTCATCGTCATATTTTTATTTAATATAATAGACTAACGAAGGTAGTTTTTGATTGCGACCATCTTCTCCCTGGCAGCGAATATTATCAATTGTCACTAACCTGCCTGGCTTTAAATTCTTAATGATCTGTTGAGCTTTCGGGCTCCAGACATTTCCCGTACAGGGTGCCTCATCAATATCTCCCTCATCATTATCGGCCGTAAGAGTAAACGAAGTTACCGTATACCTTAGCTGAAAAGGAAAATCTTTGATGTAGGCAGCCACACCGCCCTGCGCTTTGAATGCGTTAGCAGGAACATTATCACCGCTCTCAAATCCGCCCACTGTTGCCGTGGCCCTCGGGATGCTGCGCACGCGGAATGGGGCTTTTCCAACTACCTTTCCTCTTACTGAAACTATGATATAGCACTCGTCGGTTTGGCTGCTGACAAAAATGTTATAATGACCCGCACCGCCGGTGTTATTTTTCTCCACTCTTCCACCACCGCCAGTCATTGTAACCTGGGCTTCTTCTGCTCCTCCCGACGTAGTGGAAATAGAAACCGGGTTGGGAACTCCAATATACAGCACATTCATTTTATCCAGGGCGATCGAAGCGGCAGCCTGACCAACCGTATATTCAATTGGCTTAGTTACCTTTTGTTGCTTTCCTTCCTGATCGGTGAAAGTAACAGTGACATTTATTGCGTGTTTACCAAGAGACTGGGCTGCATTCATTTTACGATGGGCAGCTCCGTCAGGGTCCAGTGGAACGTTCACGCCTTCAATGTTAACAGTAGGTAAAGCAGCCTTACTAAAGGCGCCTACGCCAGCCGTTATTTCCATTTCATCGCCAGGCATTACATAACTCGAATTTGTTTCTGCAAATGCTGCATAAGTATCATACCTCACTACTACCTCACCCACTTTATTATGGCAAAATTGAGCAACGCGGTTTTCAGAAGTCTTTACGTCCATCTGAAATTTGCTCAGGATAGTAAGTGCAGCCACTGAAGGTACCATATGGAAATAGGCCCCTTCCCACGTCTTACCGGCTTTATTCCGGCTTGCGGGTTTTGTAAGATCTATAGGCAAGGAATTCTGGAACTCGCTCTTGATGGTGGGGTCTATTGCTAAGATAGCGTCTTTGTATTTCGCCAGCATGTCGTGCAATTTTTGACCCTGGCCCTTCTCTACCATGATGCGGGTAGGCGTTTCGAGGTTGTCTTCCTTATACTTTGTATTGGGATCCTTATGATCGCCACCCGACTCATCAACAATCCTTTCCTTCAGGGTCTGGATGTAATCATAAATTGGTTTGGTCAAGCTTTGCGCTTGCTGCGCCTTCGGATACCAAATCTGAGCTTTGGCGGCAGTAGTCGGATCAGACAACTTATCCAGCAAAGATTTCATAATTGTCTCTGTAGAATGGTTCACAGTGACATTGGTATTCTCCAGACTTTTATTAACCGTTTTGAAGGCATTAAGAATTTCTGACGATACGTTGAGTGCTAACAAGGCTGTTAACACCAGGTACATCATATTGATCATCTTTTGCCGCGGCTCACGAGGTAAGGCCATGACGATTTTTGGTTTTTTTGATTAGTAATGGTGACAATTCAACATTTGAAAAATCACGGATACGGATTCTATTTTTAATGAACCCATTAAGACCTTAATATATTTTACGCACGACCCTGCATTGCACTCAGCATATTACCATAGATCTGGTTCAAGCGACCCAGGTTATTTGCCAGTATTGCTATTTGATCATGTGCTCTCTTTGCATCACCCACACTTCCTTCCATAGCTTGCGAAGCCTGTACCAGGTTGCTATAGAACTGGTTCATTGCTTTCAGATGACTGTTCGTATCCTGCAATTCCAGTTCATAGATCGTATTGAGTGAAGAAAGATTTTTTGTCAATATCTGTACCTGCTCATGGAACTGTTTTGTTCCCTCTGCTGCAGTGTTCAGGTGTTGGATGCTGCCGGCAGCGCCGATATACGCATCTTTCATCTGGGTTAATGCATTAGTAGCTTCTTTTGTTTTCTGCGTGTAATCACCCGTTGCGGCCACTACGTCAGAAATATCGCTCATGCTGTCAACAGTAGAGCCGAGCTTCTTAAAGTTTTCGCTCAGGCGACCGAGATTAGCAGGAGTTATATCTGCTTCTTTCAACATGTCTTCCAATTTTGTCAGAGCGGGATTTCCTGAAGCACCCGGTAAAGTGAGCGGCGTTACTTCAAATTTTCCCGTACGAGCTCTTTCCACATCAGGATGTTCATTGATGTTTGGAAAATATCTCTGCCAATGTGGTTCCTCCGGCGGAGGCACCAAGAAGGCCATGATCATAAATACTGTGGTTTCGGACATTAATCCCACCATTATGGCAATATCAGCACCTTGCCAGTGAAGGATTTTCATCATTGCAGCGAAGATCACAACGGCTGCAAAAAAGCTGAATAGAAAATTTAGAGTAACCTGGCCTTTTTGGGTTTTGAAAAAAATCATAGTAGGGTCGATTTATAGGTTATTAAAAAATACAAAAGTTGAAAAATAAGACACCTTATTAGACAAAAAGATGCCGCAAATAAAACGTTTGTATTATAGCAGTTATTATTTGCGACAGCTATTTATTTATGACTTATCTACGGCGTCCTTTGGCGGGAGCAGCCGGCAAGTCAATTACTGAACGAAATCCAATATACGACTTGGCAGTGTCCTGGTACTCGTAAGCGCGGGTACCCGTTTGAAGGTAATAACCTACATCTTTCCAGCTTCCGCCACGGATCACTTTGCGTTTCATGCGTGGAGGATCATCATCTTTGGCATTCCAGCGAACGTCGGGGTTCATGTCATGTTGAAAGTTATAAGAACCTTCGTAGTAGATAGAGGAGGTCCATTCAGCTACGTTACCTGCCATACAATACAAGCCAAAGTCATTTGGCCAGTAGGCATCGGCACGTACTGTATAAAATCCGCCATCTTCAGGATAATTACCACGACCGGGCTTAAAGTTGGCGAGCAGACATCCTTTTTTATTTCTCAGATAATAGTTACCCCAGGGGAACATAGATTCGGCACGGCCACCGCGCGCCGCATACTCCCATTGAGCTTCCGTCGGCAGGCGAAAATCTGATTCCTGTGCTCTCTTCTTCGATTCCAGGTAAGAATTCAAATAATGGGTTCTCCAATTGCAAAATGCATCAGCCTGCTTCCAGGTTACGCCAACTACCGGGTAGTTGCCATAAGCAGGATGTGAAAAATATCTCTGGGTCATCGGTTCGTTGTACGAGTAAGAAAAGTCTCTTATCCAAACCAATGTATCCGGGTATGCTTTTATGGGAAATTTTTCGATGAAGGTTGAACGGGGCTTATTAGCATTTTCTCTTTTTGCCGCTTCTTTTAGGTTGAACCTCTCTACCTGGTAAACTATTTTGGAAGGATCAATTTCTTTTTTTCCAAAAATCCTGTCATCCGGCGCTACCAACATATCCGAAGATCCGAGCAATTCAACGTTCTTTGGATCGTCCCACTTGAAGGTTTGCATGTATTTCCAATCAACCATTTCATCTCCGTCCTTGTTGGCCTTTACCTTGCCAATCTTTTTCGCTACCACCGAGTCCCTCACCCACCACACAAATTGCCTGTACTCGTTATTTGTGATTTCAGTAGCATCCATCCAAAAGCCGCTGATGGAAACGGAACGGTTCCTGGCGCTGAACGCATAGGCTATATCCTCATCGCTGGGTCCCATGTGGAAGGTACCCTGTGGAATGTAAACCATGCCCGGGGGCTTTGGCAATACATACTTTTGCCCAGGAGCAACACCGTGCACCTGCCCGTCATTGGGAAGACTGCCGCCTTTATTCTTTTTACCAAGAATTCCGCAGCTCGAAAAAAGGACCATGGCTAAAGCAGCGGTGATAATGTAATGGTTTTTCGTTTTCATACTCAGAGGTATTGGACAAATATAAAATTTTGATTTAAGCAAGACCACAAGATTATAATTTATTTTTTTAAAATAAAAGCTCTTTTACGAGGTAAATTTTCTAACGATTTATTGTGAATGTTATTGCATTGTTAATCAATTTTATTCCTGTCATTTACCAGGCTACGTAGTTCTCCTAACGTCGAAATCGGTTTTAAACAGGAATAGGCCCTGCACAGGTAAATCAGGGGAGCAGCATTCGATGATTTTCCGGCCAGCAACGGTAAGTTTTTATCGCCTTCCGAAGACATCATAAACACCTTATGGGGGAAGTATTCACCCAATATTTGCTCCGCTAATGACGTAGAATTTTTCCCGACCACCGAAATCTCTTCCGTCCCAAAAATCATTTCCATTAGCAAGTTGGCCCAAATTCCAAAGGAGGTTGGATAGCGAATAATAGAATTGCCTAATGAAGTTATCGTATTTTCGGCAATTTTCCGCCATGCCGCAATATCAAAGAGTATCGAGAGTTGGTATGCATTATAAGCCATCGTGGCATTACCCGAAGGGGTTGCTCCATCGTACACTTCTTTTTTCCGAAGAATGACGTCCTTCTGAACTATATCCGTAAAAAAGAAAAAATTGGATTCCTCCTCCAGGAAATGATCCATTACATATTCAGTAATTCGTCTGGCTTCCCATAACCAATCCGCGTCGCCGGTAATTTCCTGCAAATGCAGGAGAGCCTGGATCAGAAAGGCATAATCATCCAGGAAAGCTACATTTTTGACTTCATTATTTTTCCACCCATGATGAAAATACTTTTCTTGTTTATTTTTAAAATTCTCCAAAAGAAATTCCATATTCGCGATCGCCAGCTGCCGGTACTGATGTTCTTGCGTGGCCGCGAAAGCCTTGCTGCATGCCGTGTTCATCAGGGCATTCCAACCCAAAATGATTTTGTCATCGAGACCGGGTCTCACTCTTTTGTTTCTTTCAGCCAGCAATACTGACTTGCCATTTTTGATGATCCGCTCCAACTCATGCCTGGAAATATTTTTTTCCGCAGCGAATAATTCAATTGATTTTTTTATTCGGAGAATATTTCTTCGCGTCGCCAAAGGTTCATGAGGACTTTGGGAAGTTTCTCCCGGCCAATTCCCACTTCTTGTTATATCAAAGAATTCGCAGAAAACTTCAGCCTCACTGTTCAATAATTCTTGTACTTGCTGGTAACTCCACACATAAAATTTACCTTCTTCTCCATCACTGTCCGCATCAAGCGCCGAATAAAAACCGCAGCCCTCATTCATCAGTTCTCTTTTAATAAATTCAACGGTTTCGTCTATGACTGCTTTGTACCTAGCATTCCTCGTAAGTTGATAAGCTTCCGCAAGAACGGACACAAATAGAGCGTTGTCATAAAGCATTTTTTCAAAATGGGGAACGAGCCATTCCGCGTCAGTTGAGTAACGCGCAAGGCCTCCTCCGATTTGATCATAAATACCACCGTCTATCATTTTGTCGAGGCTTAAGCAAGCCTGGTTGAGCGCATCCTGTTCGTCGTTTGCATAGTGATACCTCAGCAGAAACTGTATGGAAAATGTTTGAGGGAATTTTGGAGCCGTTCCGAAACCTCCCTCTTCTTTATCGGCCGCTCGCATCAAATTTCTGAATGCTTCTTCAATCTTTTCCGGCAGGAAAATATTGTCAGTGTCATCTTTCGGGGGACGCTCAATGGAATTCGACTGCAATAAATAGGAAGTGAGATTTTCGGCCTGCGCATCTATTTCGTGTCTTTTCTCGTTAAATGCTTTTGAAACAGCCAGCAAAACTTCTTTCCAGGAGGAACGATTGAATGCCCTTACTGGCGGAAAATAGGTGCCTCCATAGAATGGTCTTGCCTCGGGAGTAAGAAAAACGTTCAGGGGCCAGCCGCCGCTTCCTGTCATCGCCTGTACCGCATCCATATAAATATGGTCCAGATCGGGTCTTTCTTCCCTGTCGATTTTAATGCTTACAAAATGATCATTCATGAGAGCCGCCGTTTCCTCATTTTCAAAGCTCTCTTTTTCCATCACATGGCACCAGTGACACGAGGAATAACCAATACTTATCAAAATGGGTTTGTTTTCCTTTTTTGCTCTTTGCAAAGCTTCTTCGCCCCAGGGATACCAGTCAACCGGGTTGTGCGCATGTTGAAGAAGATACGGACTCGTTTCATTGATTAAGCGATTTGTCATGTTCACAAGTTAGATGATAGTTGAATAGTAGATGGATGATAGTTCGAATAATTCGGGGCAAACTATAATTTTGAAGAAGTACTCCGGTGGGTGCTTTTCGTTTTGAACTATTATTCGGTGGTTATCTGATTGTAGATATGCGACAGCGGAGACTCGTTGGGCGGATTAACTGTGACTTATCACCTATCCGCTCTACTCATTTCTTTTTTGATATAGCAAGAAAGCGCTCCAGGGCGGAAACCATGGAAGGAGCTTCCGGCTGAGGGGCCTTAATTTCGAGCTTTAAGCCGGCATCCTCAATTGCTTTCGATGTATTATTTCCAAACGCACCGATGATTGTGCCATTCTGTTTGAACTTAGGCAAATTATCAAACAAACTCTTTACGCCGCTTGGTGTAAAAAAGCAAATCACGTCGTATTCATTTTTCAACAACAACTCCTTGACATCGTTGCTTTGCGTGCGATACATAAAGGCAAGAGCAAATTCACAGCTATTTGTCTTCAACCAGTTCACGATCTCATTGTCCTGTTGATTTTCGGAGCAGACATACAGAAATTTCTCATTTCCCTTATGTTTATTGATCGCGTCGAACAGACTTTTGTTTGTTCCATCTGAGCCGTAGAAAACTTTTCTTTTTCTGTATAGAATGAATTTTTGAAGATACAAAGCGACGGCTTCGGTGATGCAGAAATATTTGGTATCCTGGGAAACGTTTATTTTAAGTTCTTCGCACATGCGAAAGAAATGATCAATAGCGTTGCGACTGGTGAAAATGACACCTGTATAATTTTGAATCTCGATCTTTTGTTTTCGGAATTCTCTTGCCGAGATGGGCTCAAGCCGAATAAATGGATGAAACTCCAGTTTAACGTCGTACCTCCTTGACAATTCAAAGTAAGGTGACTTATCGCTCTCAGGCCTCGGTTGGGTAATCAGAATCTTTTTCACATTTTTTGCCGGACTCTCGGCGTTAACCCCGTTTTTTACCATGTGGTTCGTCTTCAAAAGTTTGGCGAAGTTAAGAAATCTATTTTAAAACCAGAATACTAATGCCTTGTAGATCGCTAAAAGTGGAACTATTTCGAAAGCGCAAAGATATAAAAAGAAATGAAAAGCATTCAGTCTCATTTGAGTCCTGATGAGGCTATATGATAAAATAATTCTATAGGCTAACAGAGCGAAAACGCCAAGATATGAAAGGGCAAAACTCACCTGGTATACGTTATTTTCTGCGAAGGCAAGCAGCACCAAAAATGGCAAGAGATAAATACCAATGATCTTGTTGATCATAAAAACGATAAATATATAATCATCCGTTGTTTCCGAAACATTGAACAGCCATCCGCAAAATTTCAGACTTAAGAATTTTGTTATATAAATAAGCGTTAAACCAATAAAGCAATATAAATAAAGGAGCCAGAAATTATATTCACCGGTCAAATAATGGTGTTGCAAAACAAAGTTTATATACAAACCCGCCGTCAATAAAAAAAAGAAGTTAAGCAGCAGGGAGGGAAGAGGTGTTTGAATCAACTGTTCGCCAATCTGGCGCTGTTTTAAAGTAGTTCTGAAAGCGACCCGGAAAAGATCGGTCAGGTACTTCGGAAAGCTAAACCTGATAAAAGCAAAAAAAAGCAATAATGCAAGTAGGGTATAAAATAAAAGTTCTTTGCCATTAAATTCCTTTTTGTTTGATCTGACAATGACGGGCGTCGCCGAAAAAGCAAAAAGTTTATTACGATCAAATGCCAATTGAATAAAAGTTTTATGGTCATAGCGGCTTGCCAACCATATCCATAAAGTGTCCTTCGAAAATGACTGCGTCCGGGAATTTTCATTGAGAGAATCACTCCTGACCAATTGTGAACTATCGCCTGCCTGGCGATCCTTTCGAATATTGATTGAAGAATCGCGCTGTGCATTGGGTTTTGCAAGCAATGAATCAACCGATGAAGTATCCTTGATTTGACCAAGCAGACAGCTATCGACCAGGATTTGGAATAACAATAAAAGAATAAACCGGCTCACAGAGGCATACATTTGTGGTGCAAAATTATTCAAGCGCGATCGCTGACAAAGAGAAACAAAGTTTTTCTCAGAAATAATTTATAAATCCGAAATGTATTTTCGACTGCCGGAGGTTAAAGGGAATATCTTCGCGGCGACCAACTGCCCAGGCGAGATTGAAGACTCCCACCTTAGTCTCAAAGGCGAGGCCTAAGCCTGCACTTAAATAGGTATGACTCACGTCTGTGTTCTGGCTATTATTTCTGCCCCAACCACCATCAATCAAGGTATAGAAATAGGAGTTTTGGGAAATGAGATAGTGATATTCTACGGTGCCAATTGCAAATTGTGACAGGTACTGACTTTCCTCATCAAATCCTCTCAGCAACCTGAAGCCCCCGATCTGGAACAACTCGTTCCGGAAAATGTTTGCGCTTTGAAGGATACCTGCATTGATCGCAAGCTTTATTGTTCCTTGTTTTCCCAAAGGAAAATATTTGGCGCCGGCTGTTTTGATCCTGAATTGATAGGTTTTCAGCTTCACCGTATCATACAGTTTTTCAAAAACAAATGACGGGTTGTTGGGATCTTCGAGGTCAACAACCTGGTTATTCTTTTTAATTTTCTTGGTGCCTACAATTGTGGAGATCAGGAACTCATTCCCTTTTCGGGGATTGCGATTATAATCAGTGGTATTAATAATATAATCAACACCTACATTAAAGGAGGTTACATCTGCTTCATCGGGCAGTCGATGGTTTTGCAAAACAAACGCGGTATTGATTCCGTTGGCAATTGTTTGAAAATGCTGGAAATATAGCTTGGCAGACCGGGTCGATGAAAGAATATAACTGGCTCCTAACCGAAGGTCCACATTTAAATAAATACTATCCCGCCGGTACATATCGAAGGCAAAATCGAGGCCGACGGGCGAATTAAATAGATATGGATGCTGATACAAAAGATCTAATCGCTGGGACCTTACCTGTAGTTTTTGATAACTGAACCCAATGGTCTCCCCCGCTCCCAACGCGTTCTTTAAATTCAGATTTCCTTCTCCTGTTATAAGAAGTTTTTTCGTGCTGAATTGGTCGCTATTGGGAAGAAACCCGAATAACAGGTTCACCTGGCTGCTGCGCTTTGGCTTCAGATAGAGATTCAGAACAGACCCCGCCGGTAGCATCGAAATATCAGAAGGTTTTTCTTCTTCCACATACACCAG
>JADMIO011189579.1_pt1 | contig 92377 bp, 84 predicted proteins | sample 8958161 | NCBI WGS metagenome assembly JADMIO01 (sample SAMN16585339, study PRJNA669376) | soil metagenome | isolation source: Crop rotation soil | place: USA: Cullars Rotation, Alabama | collected 2011
GCCGCGACTTCAAGTCACGTGAATTCCAAGCTTCGGATCCCACTGTGCTGGAAAGTGTTCTTCCTGCGAAAAACAATATGATGAGATCAGCAATGAAATTACAAGGCAGTGTAGAGTTGGTTTCATGGATTTGGGTTAGTTATCTGGGGCAAAGGTAGAACGTTTTTTCCCTATCTTCATTGCATGACCAAGAATAAATTAGGATTGTTTGATCTTACAATGATCGTGATAAGCCTGGTAATTGGTATGGGCATCTTCAGAAACCCTGCTTCGGTGGCTGCAACCTCCGGTTCGAGTTCGATATTCTTTTTAGCATGGATAGCGGGTGGGCTGATTGCTTTTTGCGGTGCAATGACGTATGCGGAAATTGGATTGCGGTTGCCTGTGATGGGTGGTTATTATAAAGTATTTGCTCATTGCTATCATCCGGCAGTTGGATTTATAGTTAATGCCCTGATATTAATAAGTAATGCGGCGTCACTTGCCGTGGTTGCATTGATCGGTGCTGATTACGTAAGCGATCTTTTATTTGGCAAACCCAGCGGCATGGTGTTTAATTCTATGCTGGCCATTGTAGCTGTCGCACTTTTTTTCTTTGTCAACCTGCTTGGATTGAAAACAAGCAGTCGTGCACAAAACGTACTTATCATTATCAAGGTTGTGCTTGTGTTGTTGCTTATCGGTAGCATATTCAAAGGCGTGATCGTGGACCCGCATGGTTATGAAGAAAATTCGCCGCTTTATAAACTATCAGATAAAAGTGCACTGTCATTATTTATCATATCGCTTATACCCGTTTGTTTTTCTTATGGCGGTTACCAGCAGACCATCAATTTCGGAAGTGAAATAAAAAGGACCACCCTTATTCCCAAAGGGATATTTATAGGCATCGTTGTAGTCCTTGCCTTATACCTGCTTATTAATTATGCCTATACTGAAGTAATAGGATATGATAAAATGAAGAATGCTTCGGCGATTGGCGCACTTTTATGCGAGGCCTGGTTTGGAAAGACCGGGGCAAAGGTTTTCGATGTTTTAATGTTCCTCTCCGTTCTTGCCTATGTAAATATCCTGTTGATGAGTAATCCAAGAGTAATGTATGCTATGAGCCAGGATAAAGTGTTGCCATCATTTTTTTCTTACAGGCATCCCAAAACGGAAGCGTTGGTAGCAGGACTGGCAACTTTTTCACTTATCACGATCATCATTACTTTTTTTGGAAAAGGAGTGGATAAGATCTTAAATTTTACCATGTTCCTCGATAGTATCGGTATGTGTACATCAGCCGCTACAATTTTTATTTTAAGAAAGCGAAAACAAAACGAGGAGATGATAACGGGCACCTGGAATAAATTCATTCCGCTGTTTGCCTCATTCTTCGTATTCAGCTATTCCATGATAGTGGTGGGAGTGGTGATCAAAGATATACAGTCAGCGATGATCGGGGCGGGGTTGTTACTGGTTCTTTTATCGGTTTATTATCTTTTCTATTCTAAGAAAAAAATATAAAATGGATCTGTCTTATATAATAAATGAATTGGGTGAAGACAGGGAAAATTATTTCAATGCTGTTTCTCCTCCCATCATGCAGACCAGCAATTTTGCTTTTAAAAAAGTAGACGAGTTGCGCACAGCTTTTGAAGATGAAATGGCTGGTTATTTATATAGTCGTGGTATAAATCCAACAGTAGATATTCTCAGGAAAAAACTGGCGGCATTGGATGAGGCGGAAGACTGTTTGGTTTTTAATAGTGGAGCGGCAGCCATCTTTGCCGGCGTATTGGCTAATGTAAAAGCCGGAGACCATATTGTGTCGGTAAAAGCTCCTTATACGTGGGCGCAAAGAATGTTTGATAGTATCCTTCCCCGTTTTGGCGTTGCTACATCTTATATTGACGGAACGAAGATTGGTAACTGGGAACAAGCAACAAAAAGCAACACTACATTATATTATCTCGAATCACCCAATAGCTGGGATTTTGCTTTGCAGGATATAAATGCGGTTGCTGCTTTGGCAAAATCAAAGGGCATCATAACCATGATCGATAACAGCTATTGTTCGCCGCTGTATCAAAAACCCATTGCAATGGGAATTGATCTTTCCATGCAAACAGCTACAAAATATATAAGTGGACATAGTGATACGCTGGGAGGTGTATTGAGTGGTTCGCATGCAATGATGAAAAAAATATTTGACAGTGAATACCTGAATATCGGCAGCGGTATCCAGCCTTTCAATGCATGGTTGCTGATAAGAGGGTTGAGAACATTGCCTGCAAGATTTGACAGGATCACAAAGTCAACGTTTGAGGTAGTAAAATTCTTAAAGCAACATCCGAAAGTTGAATCAGTTATTTTCCCTTTAGATGATTCTTTTCCGCAATATGAGCTGGCAAAGCAACAAATGAAGGGAGCATGCGGCCTTTTCACCTTTGTTTTGATGGCTGATAAAGTGGCCCAGGTAATAAAGTTCTGCGAAAGCCTTCAGCATATCATGATGGCCGTAAGCTGGGGTGGTCATGAAAGCCTGGTAATTCCCAAATGTTCGGGCATTCAACCCGGTGATTTTAACCCTCAAAACCGTGAACATAGATATGTCCGGATATACGTGGGACTTGAAGAGCCTGAATACCTTATCGCCGACCTGGAGCAGGCACTGGCAAAGGCTTTTGTGTAAAAAAACTACATGAGAGACAAGAAATAAATAAACCCTTACTACGTTTATTTTGGATGCAAAAAAAACCTTTGCTGGAATTATCTTTGTCGTCCACTAAACCCGTGATCCCATGCAGAAGTTAGCCATCTTCTTTCTAGGTAGTATTTTATTATTTCGAAACGCAACGGCCCAGGATAATGATAAAAACATCAGCATTAAAGAGGCTGTTGAAGAATACAAATTTGTAAAAGGAAATAAAGACAATCCTGTTCAGATAAAACAAACGCAGGAGGCAGTTTACCTGTGCAACGAATTTCGCACTACTATTACCATTGCTGAGTTTTACGACAACCAGGTTGAGATAAATGATGTTGACACATGGGTAAATGGCGACAAGCAAAAAGGATTTTATCCCCGCTACGAACCATACAGCGTTGATGGAATTTTTTATTCCGATGCAAAAGTTTGCTATTTCGGGTTGCCATTTGAGAAAAAAGGAACGACGAGCAAGGTAAGATTTGAAAAGACTGTATTGGATCCCCGTTATTTCACCAACATTTTTTTTACAGAATCTTATTCCATTGAAAAAAAAGAAGTGAATATCGTCGTGCCGAAATGGATGAAGGTGGAAATAAAAGAATTCAACTTCGGTGGTTATTCGATCACGAAAAGCGTAAACAACAAATCGGATGAGGATATTTATACTTATGTGATACAAAATGCACCGGCTCTTAAAAGTGAAGAAGATGCACCGGGTCCAACTTACATTGCCCCGCATTTGCTGATCATGAGTAAATATGCGGAGCCTGCAGGCGAGAGGATCACTTATTTTAATACATTGACAGATCAGTATAGCTGGTATCGCCAACTGGTGAAACAAATAGGTAATGAATCATTACCGATAAAAGCACGTGCAGAAGAGATCACTAAAGGTATGACTGATGATATGCAAAAAGTAAAAGCTATTTATCAGTGGGTGCAGGATAATATCCGTTATATAGCGTTTGAAAACGGTATTGCCGGTTTTAAACCTGACAAGGCGCAGGAAGTGTTGAGAAAAAAATATGGCGATTGTAAAGGCATGGGCAACCTGATGGCCGAGATGTTGAAATCAATCGGTCTTGATGGACGTATTTGCTGGCTGGGCACTAACCACATTGCCTATGATTACAGCACGCCTTCATTGGGTGTCGATAATCATATGATCTGCGCATGGTTTTATAAAGGCAAGACTTATTTTTTGGATGCAACAGAAAAATACATCGGCTTTGGAGAAACAGCTGAAAGGATACAGGGACGCCAGGTATTGATTGAAGACGGGGATAAATTTTTGTTACAAAACATACCTGTTGCCACACAACTCCAGAATACAGCGACAGAAAAAAGGATTTTAGCGGTGAATGGTAATAATCTTGAAGGGAAAGTGACACAGACATGGAAGGGTGAAAGCAAAGAATGGCTGTTGAGCCAGCTGCATGATATAAAAAAAGAAAGACAGGAGGACGCGTTGAAAGAATTTTTAACGGAGGGAAGAAATAATTTCCAGATCAGCGATCTCAGGATCATCAACATCAATGATTATAATGCCGACCTGAAGATCGAGTATAACCTGTTGTTTAAAGATGCTGTCACATCGTTTGGCAAAGAAAATTACATCGACATCGATGACCGCCGTGATTTTACAAGAATGAAATTTGATACAAGCAAGCGCCAGCTTCCCTATTTGTTTCCTTATAAAGAGAACCGGGTATTGGAAGTAGAGATTCAATTGCCGAAGGATACAAAGCCAGGTCCTTTGCCAACTGCCTTTAAAGTAGATCAGCCGGAATACAGTATGAATGGATCGTATGTATCCAATCAATCGAAGATCGTTTACAAGCGTGAGATCACTTTGAAGAAGACATGGATGCCCAAACAAAATTTCGGTAAATGGAACAGTGACATTGATAAGCTGAATGAATTTTATAATAACCAGCTTGTGATCACAAAATAGACACACAATTCAACCAACACATTTTTGTTTTAAACAATTATTTTAATGAGATTCATTTTTGCAAGACCAATCGTCTTAACATTGTTATTGGTAATTTCTGCTTCAGCATTTACACAAAAGAAAGAAGAAGAAAAGTACCAGCAGGAATCGGAAACGCTCAGGAAAAGTATTTGGGCATGGAAGAACCCGGAATTTGCTGTAAGAACTGTACCGGCAGAATTTTCCAATGCTTCAAAAGTTATTATCGCCAGGCATATTGAAATAAATGCGAATTGTAAAGCGGACGATAAAAGAGGTTTTTGGGCCTCCTTTCCTTACAATGACTATTATCTTACCGAAATAACACGTGAGGTAATAAAGCTTAATGATAAAGTTGCGGTGGCTGATTATTCGGAGTTTTCATTCACAAAAATGTCGAGCTCATTTGGATTTTATGCAACAGAGAAGACATATATAGGAGTAAGAGTGATAAAACCCGATGGAAGCATCAAAGAGATCAGCACGTCGGAGATCGTTGAGACCAGCAAGGGTTCAACCAAAGAAGCAAAATTGGCTATTGCTGATCTGCAGCCGGGAGATATCATCGATTATTTTATTGCTAAGAAAGAACAGATCGATAACTATGGAAGTGCAGGCACCTACTCTTTCCCGTTGTTTGAAGATGCGCCGATGATGTATTATGCAGTTCACGTTGCCGTTGGAAAAAGATTGGCAACTGAATACCGCTGCTATAACGGCGCTCCTGATTTCAAAAGACAAACTCCCGATAAGAATGAGAACTTATTTGATCTCGTAGTAAAAAATATTCCGGCAAGTGCTGAAAGCAGCTTATGGATATCTCCTTACAAACAGCTTCCTATTATCCGCATGAATATATTGGTGGCGGTAAAGATCCCATTCAGCGGCGGTAAAATGAATACAAGGGATGCCGGCGAAGTTTATGCCAATCCTCCTGCTGATGAATTCATCGAAGATGAGAAGATCACCATTAGTGATATTAAGACCTATGAGATGAAAACAAATACGGAGACCAAAGGGATATCGGCCAGTTTGGAAGGTAATATTTCAAAATACTATTTCCAGGTATTAAAGAACATGGACAAGATGCCATTTGACAGTGCAGTGGCTGAAATGTATTACCTGTTTCGTTATGCAAGGTTCCTGAATGTAGAACCTTATTCAGATATTGAAGGCGTCGTCAGCAGAGCTAAAAACGAATTTCATGCTAACAGGAGCTTATATGATTTCGGGGCATTGCTAAGAACAAAGGATACAGAATGTGACATGGTTTTTGTTACGCCAAAGAGCGGCCCTTATTTAAAAGAAATATTAAGTTCCAGCGACATTGCCTGGATGCTGGTGGCGAAAGGAACACAAGATAAGTTGTTCGGTATGTCTGATATCTTTTCACCGGCATTTCATATTCCGGATGAATATGAGAATACGAAGCAGGCGATAACGATGAGAATAGTTGGCAAAAAGAAAAATTTTGACGAAGGAACTATCAACATTCCCGGTTCATCTTCTGCAGACAATGCAAGAATAGAAACGGTCAATGTAAGTCCTTCGGCGAATGGAACCGATATGATCGTGAACAGGAAGACGATCTTAAAAGGACATTATAAACCAGATATACAAAAGAATTTAATATTGATCGAAGATTATTGTAATTCCGAAAGGAAATTATTTGGTGAACAGAAAACAATGATCGAAGAATTGGAATCGATGAAGAGCAGGAAAAGTTATCCGCCCGAATTGAAAGCGGCTTTTGACAGGGAACGTGCCAAGCAAAAAGACGCATTTACTGATGAAGCAAAGGGATGGTTCGATCAACCCATTACTGATCTTACTGATTATAAAGTAGAGAACCTGGGTGTTCGTCACAATAACCCGGATTTTGTATATAGTTCAAAATTCAACATTGGTGGTGTGATAAAGAAAGCCGGTAATAATATGATCATCGATATCGGCAAGTTGCAGGGTTCACCACTTACGATCTCGCAGGCACAGCGCAAAAGAAAGCTGGATGTCTATATGCCGTTTGCACGCAGCCTGCAGGTGCAGATCAACCTGCAGATACCCGATGGTTATACCGCTGAAGGAGTAAATGAATTGAATAAAAAAGTAGAGAATGAAACAGGTTATTTTATCACTGAAGCAACATCGGATGGTAAAACAGTAACGATCAAAATAAAGAAATCATACAATCATGCATTTGAGCCTGTAAGCAACTGGGAAAAGTTATTGGCGTTTATTGATGCAGCTAATGAATGGAGTAATTCGAAGATATTGTTGAAGAAAAAATAAGAAGATAGCTGTCGTATAATTCAACTTGCCATTACAAGGATTCAATTTTAACCCTCATTTATAAAAAATCATTATCGGCCCATTTTAATTGAATTATTTTTGCCGCATGAGAATGCGGACCTTAACCCTTTTAATTGCTTTATTGACGTTCACAGTTTCTTTCGGGCAGGAGAAATGGAGTTTGCAAAAATGTGTTGAGTATGCGTTAGAACATAACATATCCATAAAGCAGCAGGACATACAGGCCATGATCGCCGGTCTTACTTATAAGCAAAGTAAATCTTCGCAATATCCCAACCTGAGCCTGGGTTCGAACCTTGGGATCAGTACCGGTCGTTCCATTGATCGTACGACCAACCAGTTTACTACACAATCCGTTTTTTACAATTCATTTAGTCTTCAAAGTAATGCGGATATATTCAACTGGTTCAGCAAGCGCAATACCATCGCCGCGAACCGGTATGAGCTACAGGCATCATTGGCCAGTGTTGACAAATTGAAAAATGATATATCCCTGAACATCGCAGCCTCCTACCTGCAAATACTGCTTGCAAAGGAACAGGTGCATGCAAGTAAGATACAGATAGGACAGGACTCGGCTCAATTAGAGAATACAAAAAAACTTGTGCGGGCCGGGAGTTTGCCGGAATTGAACCAGGTACAATTGGAATCACAACTGGCTACGGATAGTTTTACATTGGTTTCCGCACAGGGTACTGAGGCACAATCCATATTACTTATTAAGTCATTATTGAATCTCGATGCGGGAACGCCATTTGACATTGTAGTTCCTGTTGCAGGAATGATACCGATAGATCCGATTGCTGAATTACAGCCGGAGTTTGTTTATGCGCTGGCCATAACGAATTTACCACAACAACGGGTTAATGAGTTGCGCCTGCAGGCCGCGAAGAAATTTGCGGACGCGGCTAAGGGCAGCATGTATCCTTCAATAGGTCTCGGTGCCAGCCTGGGAACAAACTATTCGAATTCAAAAAATAATGCCACCCGTTTCTTATTTCCCAATCAAATTGATACGATAGCATTTGTCGGAACAGTGGGGAGCACACCCGTTGTTATACCAAAAAGCGGCACTACTTTTTTTTCAGATCCTTACGCAAGACAATTGTCGGATAATTTTAACTCCGGCATTGGCTTTAATATTACAGTGCCGATTTTCAATGGACGTTCGGCCCGTACGTACTGGGAGAAACAAAAGTTGAATGTGCGAAGCCTTAACCTTCAACAGGAGCAGGATAATATGACCCTGAAGCAGGATATTTACAAAGCTTATACAGATGCCATGACTGCTCAACAGAAATTCAATACCAGTTCAAAAGCATTACTTGCGGCGCAAAAGGCGTATGATTTTTCACAAAAAAGATATGAAGTAGGTTTGCTGAATACAATTGATCTGCTGATCAGCCAGAATACGCTGTTTACTTCAACGATCAACCGGCTGTCCGCTCAATATGATTATGTTTTTAAAATGAAAGTGCTGGAGTTTTATAAGGGGCAGGGGTTGAAGTTGTGAGTCGGAAGTCGTGAGTCGATGGGCAGGCAGGTGCCGCTGGAAAAAAATAAAAAAATCATTAAATGAATAAAACGCTGAAGTGGATATTGATCATCGCAGGTATTTTGGTTGGAGGTTTTGCCATTGCAAAAATGGTAGGTGGTAAAGACAATGGAATAAAAGTATCAACTGAAAAGGCTGCTAAGCGAACGATCATTGAAACGGTAACGGCCAGTGGCAATATTTATCCTGAAGTAGAAGTAAAGATCAGTCCCGATATTTCCGGCGAGATCACTGAATTGAATTTCCAGGAAGGCGACAGTGTTAAGAAAGGTGATATATTGGCCCGTGTATTTGCCGATATCTATGCATTGCAAAGAGACGAAGCTGCTTCACAGGTGAACAGGTCACAAGCAACGGTTGCGAATAGTAACGCGGCATTGGAAGCATTGGAAGCAACGCTTAACCAGGCAAAGCAGGCATACGACAGAAATAAAACTTTGTTTGATCAAAAAGTGATCTCCAAATCGGAGCTGGAACAGTATGAAACCACCTACCGGTCGGCGCAGGCCAATTATAATGCGCAAAAAGAAAATATAAAAAGTCTGAAGGCCGGAGTTCAATCATCACAAACGGGCTTGACGAAAGCTAACAAAGATCTGAGCCGGACTGTCCTCACAGCACCAATGGATGGAGTGATCTCTTCTTTAAAAGTAAAGAAAGGGGAAAGGGTAGCAGGCAATAGTTTTAATATCGGTACTGAAATGATGACGGTAGCGAATATGGAAGTATTGGAAGTGAGAGTAGATGTGTCAGAGAATGATATTGTAAAAGTGAACTATGGCGATTCTGCCGATATAAAAGTAGAGGCTTACAATAATCGCAAGTTCAAAGGTATCGTGACACAAATTGCCAGCAGTACAAAAACTTCGGGGAGTTCTGTGCTTAGCTCCAACGATGTGACAAGCTATGAAGTAAAAATAAGATTGATCAAAGATTCTTATAAGGACCTTATAGATCCATTAAAACCCAAAAAATTTCCGTTTCGGCCGGGGATGAATGCAAGCGCTGAAATTAAAACAAAAAGAAAAGACAATGTGTTAGCTATCCCGATTATGGCAGTAAATGCGAGAGTGAAAGGAAGTGACAAGAGTATGGCGGATAGAAAAAAAGAAGAACAGGAAAAAAAACCGGAAGATAACCCGATGAGCAATGAACCTGTGGTGGCTGATGATGAGCTGGAAGAAGTAGTTTTTATTTTACAAAAAGATGCAACGGTAAAGAAGTTTTCGTTGACAACAGGCATCCAGGATATTAATTACATAGAAATACTGGCGGGGTTGAAAGAAGGAGATGAAGTGATCACCGGCCCTTATAATGCAATCAGTGAAAAATTGAAAGACGGCATGAAGGTAAAGGTGGTTCCGAAGGAAGAGTTGTTTAAAAAGTGATCAGGGGAGGATAATTGGCTATTAAGATATTGGGATATCAGATGTTGAAGAGTTTTGTGAATGCGAAACTCTTTTTCTTTTTACTATAATTAAGCAAAGCAGTTCTTAACTTTATTTCCTCTTAATCAAAAATCTCTTAATGGCGGATCTGAAATTCGGCATCATCGGTAGCGGCAGTTGGGCAACAGCTTTGGCGAAGATCCTTACGGATAAGAATCAATCTATCAATTGGTGGATACGAAATGAAAATACAATAAAGCATATTCAGCAGCGTCGTCACAACCCTCACTACTTAAGTTCTGTGTATTTTGATGTTTCGTTGCTGGCGATGTCTGCAGACGTAAAAAAAGTAGTTGATAGCTCTGATATAATTGTTGTTGCTGTTCCTTCGGCCTATGCTGAGCAGAGTATTGAAAAACTTAGCCCGGAAGACTGGAAGGATAAAAAGATCGTTTCGGCTATCAAAGGTTTGTTGCCGGGGAAAGATATTTTGCTGAATTATTACCTGCAGCAGCAATTTGGTGTTCCTCTTGAAAATTATTTTGCGGTATTAGGTCCCTGTCATGCTGAAGAGGTAGCTTCTGAAAAACTTTCATACCTTACTTTTTCGGGCGTTGATATAACGACTGCTTCTTCCATTGCTTCTCATTTTACCACGGAATATATTAATACGATCGTCAATCATGATATATTGGGTGTGCAATACGCGGCGGTATTAAAAAATATCTATGCACTGGGAGCCGGTATTGCACATGGACTTGATTATGGCGATAATTTCTTAAGCGTTTATATAGCTAATGCGGCAGATGAGATGGCGGGGTTTTTGAAAAAATCAGGAGCGGAACATATAGTAGTAGGCGAACATGAAGGAGAGGACCCGATCACACATCGTAAAACGCCTAACTATGCAGCATCTGTTTATCTCGGCGACCTGTTGGTAACCTGTTATTCTTTATATAGCCGCAACCGTACATTCGGTAATATGATCGGCAAAGGATATTCTGTAAAAGCTGCGCAGCTTGAGATGAACATGGTGGCAGAAGGTTATAATGCGGCGAGATGTATTTATAATATTAATAAGACTATTATGGCCCCGGTGCCACTAGCGGAAACGGTATATAAAATATTATGGGAAAATGTTAAAGCCTCGGAAGGGTTTAAACGCATAGAAGAGGTATTGGTCTGAATAGTGTAACAAAATTTCAGATCATGCCTTTATCATTCAGTGGATTTGGACCTGCAGCTATCTTAATTATGCTGCTCTGCCTGGCTGGAAAGAAACTGTATGATTTTCTTAAAGAAAAGCATCGCCACAGCTGATATTGTTGTCATCCTTCAAAATCAAACCCTAAAATACTACCGGCGTGTTTCTTACGTTTATTGAAAAGGTTGCGACAACTGGCTCACTACACTTAACATTTATTTAAACGATCTTTTGCGACGTTTGTCGTCGCGGGATTGTCCACAACCATAAACCAACTGTAATGATGAAGACAAGTCTTCTCCTTCTTTTCCTTATTTTCTCCGCTTTCACAATACAGGCTCAGAAATTTACCATCAACGGGTATGTGACAGATAAAATGAGTGGCGAACGATTATCAGGTGCAAGTATTTTTTTATATGAGAAAAATATAGGCACTACAAGCAATGCCTATGGATTTTATTCTATCACGCTGCCTGCACAGGATGATTCTTTGGAAATTCAATTTAGTTATACCGGTTATGATATTTACCGGGTCAAAATAGTATTAAAAGAAAATATAAAGCTGAATATATTGCTCGATCATCAAAAGCAATTGGAAAATGTAACGGTAAAATCCGCCAAACGAAATGCAATACAGAATACAACACAAATGAGCACTATCGGTCTTTCTTCCGAAACAATAAAAGCATTGCCTGCTTTTTTAGGAGAAGCCGATGTGATGAAGGCAATTCAATTATTACCGGGTGTGCAGGCCGGCAGCGAAGGAAGCAGTGGCATTTATGTTCGCGGTGGTGGTCCTGATCAGAATTTGATCTTGCTGGATGGAGTGCCTGTCTATAATGCATCCCATTTATTTGGTTTCTTCAGTGTGTTCAATGCGGATGCAATTAATGGAGTAGATGTTATTAAAGGCGGCTTCCCGGCACGATATGGCGGAAGATTAAGCAGTGTGATCGATATAAGAATGAAAGAAGGGAACAATAAAGAATTTCATGGAGAAGGCGGGATAGGTATCATTGCAAGCAGGTTTACGTTCGAGGGTCCGATCAAAAAAGGTAAGTCGAGTTTTATGATCAGCGGACGCCGTACATACGCTGATATTTTTATGCGTCCTCTCGTTAAAGCTTCATCAGATGGTAATTCAACAGCAGGATATTTTTTTTATGATCTGAATGCAAAAGCCAATCTCTATGTTACGGATAAAGATCATTTATACGTCAGTGGTTATTTTGGCAATGATAAGTTCAGCGCAAAAGATAAGTATGATGAAAACAATAGCAAGAGTGTTTATGAAGCCGCGTTGAAATGGGGAAATGCAACGGCAATGATGCGGTGGAACCATGAGTTCAGCCGTAAGCTGTTCAGCAATCTTACATTTAATTACAGCCGTTACCAGTTTGATATTTTTGATAAAGAAGAAACCACTGACCCGGTAAATGGAAAAGAAACTTATCTCGAAAAATATTTTTCAGGCATAAGAGACTGGTCAGCCAAAATGGATTTTGACTGGTTGCCTTCGCCCAATCATTTTGTAAAATGGGGTGCTTCGCAAACGTGGCACTCTTATCGGCCGGGTGCTTTACAAAGCAAAGCGAGTACACCCACTTTTAGCGAAGACACGATCCTTAGAGGAAGGTTTATCAACACAACCGAGCTGGATAGTTATATAGAGGATGATATTAAACTGACAAAGGACCTGAAGGTAAATGCCGGTATTCATTTTACATCGTTTAATGTAGAAGGAAAAACATACAATTCATTTCAGCCGCGGGTAGCAGCGAGATTTTTGTTGAATAAAGATATGAGCATAAAGGCGAGCTATGCACAGATGAACCAGTTCATCCATTTGCTGACAAACAGCGGTATCGGTTTGCCAACTGATCTATGGGTGCCTGCTACCAGGCTTGTACCTCCTCAACTAAGTCATCAATGGGCTTTGGGCTGGGCCTATAATATCAATGACAACTATGAAGCAAGTGTTGAGGGCTATTATAAAAAAATGAATGATATCATTGAATACGCTGAAGGCGCTTCTTTTGTCAGCACAACTTCTGATTGGCAAACAAGAGTTGAAACAGGGCAGGGAAAAAGTTATGGTGCCGAGTTTTTTCTTCAAAAGAAAAAAGGAAGAACGACAGGTATGTTGGGTTATACATTAAGCTGGGCAAACCGCCAGTTTGATAATTTAAATAATGGGAAATGGTTTGCTTATAAATATGACAGGAGACATGATGTGAAGATCGCTGTCGTTCATGATATCAGTAAACGTATACAAATAAGTGCAGACTGGGTCTATGGTACCGGCGTAGCTACAACATTGCCTGTTGCGGTTTATACAAACAGTGATGGCAATGAAGTTGAAGTGTACAACGGCCGAAATGATTTCCGGTTGCCGGCTTATCACCGGATGGATGTAGGAATAAAATTTATAAAAAAGAAAAAGAGATATGAAAGATCATGGAACATCAATATCTACAATGTATATAACCGTTTAAACACATTTTATGTTTACAGGAGTACTGACTATAATTTCAGTACGAATATTCAGACACCTGTTTTTGTAAAGGTCACTTTGTTCCCGATCATTCCAAGTATCAGTTATCAATTCAAATTTTAATTTTCGAAAATGAAATATATATATATCATTACAGGGATATCGTTTTTTATTCTTTCGTCCTGCGAAAGAGAAACGCATATTAATATTCCCCCACAAGTACCAAAGCTGGTCATTGAAAGCCGGCAGGGTCAAAATGTTTTTCCCGTGGCAAGGATAAGTCGTACACGGGGAGTGACTGATCCTTTACCAATAACCGGGCAGGCCGATCAATACATTGTCAAAACCGCGATCGCTTTATTATACGAGAATGATATTTTTAAGGATACGTTGAAATATAATAATGCTACTGAAAGATATAAAGCAGCGATTGCTAAGATACAGGCAGGTAAAACTTATAAGCTTGTATTGACGGCTCCGAATTTTCCCGTTGCCGAAGCGGTCAGCGTTACACCCACATTAGTTCCGATCAACAGTCTTGTATTTACCCGCAACGTACGGGTAGATGCAGGCGGTTTTTCACAGGATGAAGTAAAAATAAATTTTACTGATATCGGGTCAACCGAAGATTATTATTTGGTGCGTATCCTCGATGCTTCCGGAGATTGGCTGTATTGTGTAAATACAAACGACAAAGACGTTGAGAAACTGGTGTATGAAGATCCCTTTTATCCTGATGATTGTTTGCAGAGTGACCGGTTATTGTTATCAGATGTAAATTTTAACGGTGCTGTCAAAACATTAATATTTTATACGGAAAGCGGAAGCCTTGATCCGCAAACCACGCCGGGAGCAATAAAAAGAGCAACGGTTGAATTGCTCCATATCAATAAAGATTATTACAAATACATCAAGTCGCTCAACAGCTATGAGAATGCGGTGGACAATCCTTTTGCCGAACCGGTGAATTTATACAGCAATGTGAAAAATGGTTATGGGTTGTTCACCACTTATGCCGCGGCTAAAGATTCAATAAGATAAGTCAGGAGAAAAGATCGGCAGCGATACCATCGGCGAGCAGCTTTCCTTTTTTGGTGAGGATTAAAAAATTGGCTTCTTTTATCAACAAACGCTGTTCGATATATTTTTTTGTTTGATTGATCAAAGCTTCACCCACTTGCTTGTCAACTTTACGAAGGTCCAACCCTTCCATTGTTCGCAAAGAAGTCATTATGTACTCGTTTGTTTTTTGAGTAGCTGTTAATTCTTCTTTTTCAAAAGGAATGATATTGTTTTTTATCGCTTCAATATAGATCGTATTGTTAGAAACATTCCATTGCCTGCTATTCTCATCAAATGAATGAGCAGACGGTCCGAGCCCGAGATATTTTTTTCCCTGCCAGTAAGAAGAGTTATGCCGGCTGCGGAAACCGGGTTTAGCGAAGTTTGAAATTTCATAATGCTCATAACCGGATTCTTCCATCCATTGCATGAGTAAAAGAAATTGTTCGGATTGTTTATCCGCGTTAACGTCCTCCATTTTACCAAGGCCTATCATTTTTTGCAAAGGAGTTTTTGGTTCAACAGTTAAAGCATAACAGGATAAATGACGAATACCCATTTGGATGGACGTGTCTACATTATGTTTCCATTTTTCATTTGTCAAAAGCGGAGTTCCATAAATAAGATCAATGGTGATATTTTCAAAATGCCTGACTGCTGACTGCAGACTGGCAACTGCCTGGCTGGCATTATGTGCCCTGTTCATCCATTGCAGGTCCTCTTCAAAAAAACTTTGTACGCCGATGCTCAGGCGATTGATCCCGATTTTCTTCCAGTCAATTAGTTTCTCTTCATCAATATCGTCAGGATTTGCTTCAAGTGTTATTTCAGCATCAGAAGACACGTTAAAGATTGAACTGATCTTTTCAATCTGCAGTCTCAAATCTTCAATCTGCAATAAAGACGGGGTGCCGCCGCCAAAATAGATGGTTTCAACAGTTTCCTTTCCAAAATAATTCTGCTGAAGCTCCATTTCTTTCAATAAAGCAGCTACCAGTTCGTTTTTATGTCGCAACGAAGTGGCAAAATGAAAATTGCAGTAATGGCAGGCTTGTTTGCAAAATGGAATATGAATATAGATGCCCGCCATTTATTTTATGATTTAAACGATAATTTTATACAAAACTGGGGCTCTCTTAAATGATAGAAAAATATAAATCTCAAGTTGCGTGGCAATAAACATTTTTGAGACTGCCTTTAGGTGTTAAGGATGACAAAATTAAGACTGCCAATACCTGTTCTCGTTTTTTTGTTGCTGTCGGCCCAGTTGCCAGCACAAAATAACTATCATCTTTATATACGCTACGTAGATAAAGATTCTGCATTTGCCGCTAATATTGGAATTCCCGGTGATTTTACATCCAGGTTTGCCTGCACGGAATATGTAAATAAACTGCCCTCAATTCTGCAATCAAAAGGATATGTTACCGCTTCTTTGGATAGTATTCAATATGATTCTGCCTTTGCCAATATTGTATTGTTTGCAGGTGAGGTATATAAATGGGCACAGGTAGATGCTTCGCAGGTAGATGCGGTGATATTGAGGGAGGTTGGTTGGACAGACAGGATGTTCAATGAAAAACCAATGGATTTTGTCAACGTGCAATTGTGGCAGGACAGGATATTGAATCATTTGGAAAATACCGGCTACCCCTTTGCAAAGGTTTATTTAGACAGTCTTCAATTAGACAACGAAAAAGTATCAGCTAAACTTAAAGTAGACAGAGGCCCGCAATACAAGATCGATAGTATTCGCGTTTATGGAAATGCGAAGATATCCAATGATTATTTGCAGCGCTATCTTGATATCAGGAACGGAAGCATTTTCAGTAAAGAAAAACTATTGCGCATAAGCAAACGAATGAGGGAGCTTACTTACGTAGAAGAAGAGCACCCGGCAAAGCTGATATGGTTGGGCAGCGGCTCCATTCTCGAAATGTATCTTAAACAAAAGCGAAGCAGCCAGGTAAATGTTTTGATCGGATTTCTGCCAAACAATGACCAGCTCTCCTCCAAAAAAGTATTGGTAACAGGGGAAGCCAATATTAAATTGAAGAATGCATTTGGCAATGGAGAAACGATCGGTTTGAACTGGCAGCAATTGCAGGTAAAATCACCGCGGTTAAATATCATTTACCAGCATCCGTATTTATTTCATTCGCCGTTTGGGATAGATTTCGCATTTGATATGCTGAGAAAGGACAGCACGTTTGTAAATATCAACCTCCAGCTCGGCGCCCAGTATATTTTAAATATTCACCAGTCGGGTCAGCTATTTGTTCAACACTTTCAAACTATCGTCAATGGAATTAATACCAACTACATTGTTCAAAACCATCGCTTGCCTGATGAGGCAGATGTTAGTTCATTGAATGTTGGGATTGATTATGACCTCAACAATACAAATTACCGGCTTAACCCGACCTCGGGCAGCGAGTTTCATATTACAACATCGGCTGGTAATAAGAAACTCAAAAAGAACAATCTTATACTTGATCTGAAAGATCCGGGTGATCCAAACTATGATTTCAACAGGTTATATGATACTTTAAAGCTTAAGACATACCAGTTTCGTATCAGGACAACGGCCGCAACTTATTTACCCCTTGGGAAAAAAAGGACGAGCACAGTAAAGCTTGCGCTTAATGCGGGTTTTTTCCAAAGCAAAAATATTTTCAGGAATGAGCTTTTCCAGATAGGCGGATATAAGTTGCTGCGGGGTTTTGATGAGGAGAGCCAGTATCTTTCTCAATTTGGAATAGGTACAATTGAGTACAGATACCTGTTCGCGAATTCTTATTTCTATGTGTTCGCCGATGGAGGATGGGGACGCAATAGCAGCCAGAATGTAAAAGCCAGCTATAGCTACTTTGGAACAGGTATCGGATTGGCTTTGGACACTAAAGTTGGAGTTTTTAATATCGCATGGGCGGTGGGTAAACGAAATGACACAGAACTGAACCTGCGACAGTCGAAGATCCATCTTGGCTTTGTAAATTATTTTTAATTCAATATATAGCAGCTATAAGCTTTGACATCATTAGCCTGCCGTTTATTTTTGCAAAACAAACTGTTTAATTGCCACGCGTTATATTTTTGATCATCGCTTTTTTTGTTTCAACTGAATTTGTTTCCGCCCAGAATGATTCAGGGAACATTCCTTTGAAAGATACGCAGCCGGTTGCTGATACGCCCCGGCCTAAACGTCCCAAGGTGTTACCTGTTGCTCCTATTGATTCGAACGTTACGCCGCCAAATGATACCTTACCCGTTCAGCAAGCTGACGATTCGGTATCAAAGCTACCGTTGTATCCCGCATGGGACATAGATCCCCGGTCGCCGGTCTCATTGCAGGTATTGCAACATCATCCCTACTTTGGTTTTAATGCAAAGGCTGTGATTGTTCATTCCGATCTGAAAATATTCAAAGGAAAAGAAACCCTGTTCTATGCGTTGATCGGCATACTGCTTGCCTTTTCTTTTTTACGGCAAGCTTTTCCAAAATACTTTAATGATCTTGTCCGCCTTCTTTTTCGCACAACGCTTAAGCAAAAACAGATAAGAGAACAGTTGATGCAAACGCCGATACCTTCCCTCTTACTGAATATGTTTTTTGTGGTCACCGGCGGATTATATATCGACCTGCTGCTTCAGCATTATAACCTTGCACCGATCGATAATTTCTGGCTGTTGTTCCTGTATTGCTGCCTTGGGCTTTCCATTATTTATACCATCAAATTCCTTGGATTAAAAGTAGCGGGCTGGGTATTTAATATAAAAGCTACATCGGATGCTTACATATTTGTCGTCTTCATAATAAACAAGGTGATCGGTGTTTTCCTGTTACCTTTTCTTGTTTTGTTGTCATTTATTCAAGGTGATGCTTATACAGTAGCAATGGTTCTTTCCTGGTGCGGTATTGGTATTTTGGTGGTCTATCGTTTTTTATTGACGTATGCTTCTATTCGTAATCAGGTCAAATTCAACCCCTTTCATTTCTTTTTGTACCTATGCGCTTTCGAGATAGCCCCGCTTTTACTGATTTACAAGGCTTTGCTATTCTTTTTTCGGTAGAACCTTTTTACCTTTGCGGACAACTTTAGCCTAAATACACATGGTAAAAAATGGGGTCAAGGCCGAAACACCACCAAAGAACATGAAAAAAATCCTGATTACCCAACCAAGACCTGATAACGATAAATCGCCATACTTTGAACTTTCAAGAAAGTACAATGTGGCGCTGGAATTTCAACCATTCATTCGGTTGGAAGGCATACCTGCAAGGGATTTCCGCAAACAAAAGATCGAGATACAAAACTTCACCGGCGTGATCTTTACCAGCCGTAATGCTATTGATCATTTTTTCCGCACCTGTGAAGAGATGAAGGTCAGTGTTTCGCAGGATACGAAGTATTTCTGCATTACCGAAGCAGTAGCTCTCTATCTTCAGAAGTTCATTCTTTATCGTAAGCGAAAAGTATTTTATGGTGCCGATGGTACCAATAAAAGCATGTTTGACGTGATCAACAAGCATAAGGGCAATGAAAAATTTCTTTATGTATGTTCAGAGAATCAACAGGATAATGAGATCGTAAACTGGCTAAAATCGAATAACTGCGAGTATGCCCTGGCCTTCATGTACCGCACCCAAAGCAATGATGTAAAAGAACTGCTTACAAAAACAGAGTATGATGTCATTTGCTTCTTTACTCCAAGCGGTGTAAAAAGCTTGTTTGACAGTTTTCCGAAATATCAGCAAAATGGTACAGTCATCGGTGCATTTGGCAGCAACACTTTCAAAGCAGCTGAAGAGGCAGGACTGAAACTCGAAATAAAAGCGCCTCTTCCACAAGCGCCAAGTATGGTAGCAGCACTGGAACAATTTCTTTCAGGAAAGAAAAAATAATACAATCCCGAATCTGGTATAAAGGACACCAATATGGTGTCTTTTTTGTTTTATAAAATTATTCTGTCAACTTCGTTGTCTTCAAAAGAAAAGATGCATAAGCATAGCAATCATCTCATTCATGAAACCAGCCCTTATCTATTACAGCATGCGCATAATCCTGTGAATTGGTACCCCTGGAGTGAAGAAGCGCTAACAAAAGCCAAATTGGAAAATAAGCCAATACTTGTCAGCATTGGCTATGCAGCTTGTCATTGGTGTCATGTAATGGAAAGAGAGAGTTTTGAAGATGAGATGACAGCTGGCATCATGAATGAAAATTTTGTGAACATAAAGATCGACAGGGAAGAAAGACCCGATCTTGATCATATCTACATGGACGCGGTGCAGGCAATGACCGGTAGTGGCGGCTGGCCGTTGAATGTGTTTTTGACCCCGGAAGCAAAACCTTTTTATGGCGGAACTTATTTTCCTCCGAAAAGAGCCTTTAACCGCAATTCATGGCAGGAAGTTTTGCAGAGCATTATCCAGTTATTTAAAGAACGCAGGAATGAGATTGATGAACAGGCAGACTATCTTACCAAACATCTTATTCAAGCCAACTCATTTGGCCAACAAAAGACAGGTGAGGACAGAGGGATCTTTTCACAAGAAAAGTTGAATGAAGCTTTTGAGAACATCATGAAGTCGGCGGATAAAGAATGGGGTGGCTTTGGAAAGGCCCCAAAATTTCCGCAGACATTTACCATACAATTTCTTTTGCGCTATCATCATGTCACTGCTAATAACGATGCTTTACAGCAGGCATTACTTAGTTTGGATAAAATGATCGAAGGAGGAATATACGACCAGGTTGGTGGAGGCTTTGCCCGTTATTCAACCGATACTGAATGGCTCGCTCCTCATTTTGAAAAAATGCTTTATGACAATGCGCTGCTTATTTCAGTATTGAGTGAAGCATATCAACTAACGAAAAAGGAGCACTATAAAAAAGTGATCGATGAAACGATGGAGTTTATTTCAAGGGAAATGCTTCATGAGCAAAAAGGATTCTATTCTGCACTGGATGCCGACAGTGAAGGAGAGGAGGGTAAATTCTATGTTTGGGAAATAGGTGAAATAAAAAAAGTATTGGGAGAAGATGCTCTCATCTTTTGCCAATATTTTGATGTTAGTGATCGTGGTAACTGGAAAGGGAAAAATATTCTTCGGACAAAAACACAGCTTGAAAAATTTGCTGATCAGAACGATATTTCAATTGAAATATTAAAGGCCATCATTGAGGAGGGGAAGAAAAAATTATTGATTGAAAGAAGCAAGAGAGTGCGGCCGCTATTGGATGATAAGATCATTCTTGGCTGGAACGCTTTAATGAACACCGCCTGCAGCAAGGCTTTCATGGCTACTGGTAATGAAAGCTACAGGCAATTGGCAAAATTCAACATGCAATTTTTGCTTGAAAAATTTTGCAAGGCCAGTTCAAATGAATTCTATCACACCTGGAAAAATGAAATAGCAAAATACCCGGCCTTTTTAGACGACTATGCTTTTTTGATACAGGCCCTGATCCAACTGCAGGAAATAACAGCCGAAACTAAATGGCTTGAGAAAGCGAAAGAGCTAACGGAGTTTGTAATCGCTCATTTTGCAGACGAACACACAGGACTTTTTTATTACACCGGGGTTGACCAGGCCGACGTGATATTTCGCAAAAAAGAAATATATGATGGGGCCGTTCCATCCGGAAATTCGGTCATGGCTTATAATATCTACCAATTGTCGATTTACTTCTACGAGAAAACGAAATGGAGTGAACGAAATTTGCGAATGCTAACTAACGTGGGGGAAATTATTTCACGCTATCCAACGTCGTTTGGGATTTGGGCAAGCCTGCTGTTGGAGAAAACCTTTGGCACTTATGAAGTAGCCATTCTTGGAAATAATTACCAAAAGCTGCAGTTGGATTTGTTTAATCACTACCTTCCGCATAAGATATTGATGGCTTCCAATATTGAAAATGAAGACTTCCCGATCCTTGCCGGCAAAACATCACCTGAGAAAGCGGTTATTTATTTATGTAAAGACTTTGTCTGTCAGCAACCCGTTACTTCAATTGACCGTTTTATATCGCTGATAAACAGGGGATGAAAAGAGCAATTAATTTTCTGTTAAGACAATAAAATGAGCTTGTTTTCCGTTTGAAAATTTACTGCGTAAAACCCGATTTGTATTGAAAAAAATAAATAGTAACGTTGTGTTTACGAATAAACCAAAATATTATATTTGCCCAATACCCTCTAAGTATATGAAGAAACTGAAAAACCCCTATTATTCCGTGTTGGCCCTTGTGAGCATAGTTATTGTGCTTTCAGGTTGCGGCTCGGGAAGTAAAGGTAAAGGTAGCTCCTTACCTAACGACGGACAGGTTCATGGAATCTCCCCCGGTAGCAGTTATACACTCCCGAAACCTCCGGGCATGGTGTATATCCCCCAGGGAACATTCCACATGGGACCAAGTGATGAGGATCCTGCGTATGCATTCAGTGCACGCAATCGTTCCGTATCTATCAGTGGTTTCTGGATGGATGCGACCGAGATCACAAACAACGAATATCGTCAGTTTGTTTTCTGGGTTCGCGATTCAGTAGCCGCGAGGAAACTCGGGTTTGTAAAAGCCGGTACTGATGGTATAGAATACGTGGACTGGAAGAAAATGCAAACCACAAAATGGAATGATCCGAAAGTAATCGAACAAATAGCAGGTACTGACCTGATACTTCCTCCCGATGACAGGATCTTTGGAAAGAAAGAGATCGATCCTACAAAGCTTGTCTATCATTCAGAAACTTTTGATCTGAAAGAAGCCGCTGCAAGATCAAATGCAGGTAAGTCCCGTTCAAAATTCATCGTTAAGAAAGACGTTCCTATTTATCCCGATACATTGGTTTGGATCCGCGACTTTGCGTATTCATACAATGAACCAATGACAAAAAGATATTTCTCTCACCCTGCGTTTGGTAACTATCCTGTTGTAGGTGTTAACTGGAAACAGGCTGTTGCTTTCTCTGAATGGAGAACACATTACCTGAATGCATGGCTGGATGGAAAGAAAAGAGTACAGGAGTCTGATTTCCGTTTGCCAACAGAAGCGCAATGGGAATATGCAGCACGTGGTGGCAGATCGCAATCAATGTTCCCCTGGGGTAACTATTATCTCCGTAATAAAAAAGGATGTTTGATGGCCAACTTCAAACCTGGCCGCGGTAACTATCCTGAAGATGGTGGATTTTATACTGTACGTGCCGATGCTTACTGGCCAAACGATTTTGGTTTGTATTGCATGTCGGGTAACGTTGCAGAATGGACGTCTTCTATCTATTATGAAGGCCGCAACAACTTCCAACACGATATGAACCCCGATGTTCGCTGGAATGCAAAGGATGATGATCTTCCGCTGATGAAGCGTAAAATTATACGCGGAGGAAGCTGGAAAGATGTTGGTTATTATTTGCAAACTGGTACCAGTACTTATGAGTACCAGGATTCAGCTAAATCTTACATCGGATTCCGTAACGTAATCGATTTACCCGCAGCCCCGCAAAAAGGTCGTCGCTGAGATTAAATTAATTCAAGATTGAGGTCTTCTCAGCGACCTCTCCTTTTTTTTGAGAACAATTTTTTCTTTGTTAAAATCGTTTCAGTAAAATATTAATAATCTATAAAACGAACCCATTATGCTTTTCTTTAAAACCGCTAGAGGCCAGGTAGTCCTCAACTTCATTTTCGCATTTTTCGCAGCCGTGGTAATTCTTGGTGCATTATTCAAGATCCGTCACTGGCCTGCAGCCGATGAAATGATCACATTAGGTTTATTATCCGAAGTAATCGTGTTCTTAGTAATGGCCTTCATGGTGCCTCCTCCTGAAGAACCACATTGGCAACGTTATTTCCCTAACATCAACGAACACCCTGATGTAGAGAAAGCCCGTACAGGTAAATTTGAAGTTACTCCTCTTGCATTAGGAAACAGCGGTGGTAATCCTGCTTTGACAAAAATGGAGGATATGCTTCGTGAAGCTGATATCACACCGGCAAATCTTGGCCGCTTAGGTGAAAACTTTAAGAAATTGGGTGGAACAGTAGATAAAATGGCTGACATCACTGATGTAGTTTCTGCTACCGGTGACTATACAAATAAAACCAAAGAAGCTGCTCATGCATTGGGACAAATGAAAGATGCTTATGTTGGCGCTGCCAGCAGCATCCAGCATTTTAATGCAGCAGCTGATGGTACAAAACAATTCCATGAGCAGGTTCAGGTATTAACTAAGAATCTTTCTTCTCTTAATACTATTTATGAATTGGAACTCCAGGATACGAACAATCACCTGAAAGCAATGAACCAATTCTATAGCAACCTGGTTAATGCATCGCAGGCAATGGAAGGCAGTGTGGGTGATGCTAAAAAAGCACACGACCAAATTGCTCTATTGGCTAATAACCTGGGCCGCCTGAATAGTATTTATGGCAATATGCTCAGTGCAATGCAGGGTCGCAACTAATTAACTAACCAGATGAGTTCGTTTTTTAAAATCCGAATCCTGTGATTTTTGAAAATCAAGATCACATTACTAAAATCAAAAACCATAAATCGTCATGTCACTACCTCGCGAGCCACGGCAGAAAATGATCAACATGATGTATCTGGTGTTAACAGCACTGTTAGCACTGAACGTATCAGCTGAAATTTTGAATGCCTTCAAAACGGTGAACCGAAGTCTCGAGAATACCAATACCACCGTAAATAAATCGTCAGAGACAATCATGGCTTCTTTGGAGCAGAAAATGACTGAACCTGCTACAGCAGAAAAAGCCAGGATATGGCAACCCAAAGCACTTGAGGTGCAGCGTTATGCTAAAGCAGCCTATGACTATGTTCAGGGATTAAAAGACCAGATCCTTACAAAAGCTGATGGAGATCCAAAGAAACCTGAGAAAAGCTATAAAGAAGACAACCTTGATATTGCTACCCGTATGATGGTAGATAAAGGTGAAGGGAAGAAATTATTAGCGAAGCTGGAAGAATTCAGGAAGAATGTACTTGCTGTCGATCCTGACATCGCAAAGGAATTCGCAACTACTTTACCGATTGATTTAAGCGCCCCCAAAATTGGTGGTAAAACAAAAAGCTGGGAATATGCTTATTTCCACATGGTGCCTACGGTTGCAGCAATAACCATTCTTAGCAAGTTTCAGAATGACGTTAAAACTTCTGAGAATAAAATAATTGCTTACTGTCATAACAAAGTGGGTGAAGTAATCGTGCGTTATGATACGTATGCAGCTTTTGCTCAAACAAATTCAAGTTATGTAATGCCTGGCGACGAAATGGAAATAACTGCTGGTGTTGGTGCTTTCAGTAAAGCCGCAGCTCCTATTATCACTATCGCTGGTCAAAACGTTGCCTTGGATGCTGATGGAGCAGCTCATAAAAAGATGAATGCTGACGCATCACTCGGAGAGCACACGGTAAACGTTACTGTTGAATTTACTGACCAGGACGGAAAAAAGCAGACTATTTCCAAACCTATAAAGTATATAGTAGGCCAGTCTACAGCTTCTATCGCTTTGGATAAAATGAATGTATTGTATATCGGTGTTGATAATCCTGTTTCAGTAGCAGCCAGCGGTGCTGGTGATGATAAAATTGGATTCTCAATCACAGGTGCAGGCGGTTCATATACAAAAGCCGGAAGCGGAAAATATAATGTGCGTGTAACAACTCCAACTGACGAATGCTGGATAACAGTTAGCGTTGATGGAAAAGTTGCCGGCAAATCAAAATTCCGTGTTCGTAACATACCGAAACCAGTTGCCCAGATAGGCCCATATGAGTCTGGCGCCAATGTTCCTGCAGCTGCGTTCCAGGCACAAGGTGGTGTTGCTGCGTTCGCTCCTAACTTTCCTTTTGACCTGACCTATAAAGTGGTAAGCTTTACTATCAGTGCCGATGATCCTGAAACCGGTTATCTTAATGAAGCACAGGTGCAGGGATATCTCTGGAATAAAGAAGCACAAGATCTTATCAAGGGCTTAAAAGTAAACAGAACCGTTATGGTTGATGAGATCTATGCGGTAGGTCCTGATGGAAAGCGTCAGCATTTACCATCGCTTGTATATTATATTAAATAAACCGAGTAATAATGAAAAGCTTTGCGTTAAAAAGTTGTTTGTTTGTAGGCCTTGTGGCTTTTGTGGCGGGAAGTGCTGATGCACAACGTGCCGGGAGAAGAAGGAACCCGACAACCCAGCCGGGAACAAACCAGCCAACGACAACAACGAACAACACTACTCAGCCAACGTTTAACCCGTATGGTAACGTACCTATTGAAGTTGATTCATCGGGTGTGTCGGATACAATAGTAAAAAAATCTTTGCGTCCTGACAATGCATACGATAAAAGCAGTGTAAACCAACGCACACCTCTCGTTTACGAGCATTTGAGAGCCGATGATGCGCTTTTTGCTGAGAAAGTTTGGCGTGAGCTGGACCTCAGGGAAAAGATGAATCAAACTTTCCGTTATAAAGCTGAAAGCGATAATGGAAGCCAGGTTTTTGTTGATATCCTTTTGAAAGCGGTTAATACCGGGCAGGTTACTGCTTTTAATGATGACAGGTTCACAACTCCTGTAACACCTGCGGATGTTGCACTAAAGACACAGGGCTCTAATGATACCGTTGCCGTTACTGATCCTCTTGATCCCACAAAGATCATAAAGTATAAAGTAACGAGGGCAAGCTTTAATGCAGAAAATGTTACCAAGATCGCAATGAAAGAAGAATGGGTATTTGATCGTGAGTCAAGCCGTATGTTTTGCCGCATATTAGGTATCGCTCCTTTACAGACAAAGTTTTTCCCTAATGGCCAGCCAATGGGTAGCATCCCGTTGTTCTGGGTTTATTATCCTGATCTTCGCCCTATATTGACGAAGTATGAAGTATATAATCCGAAGAACATGGGCCAGGGCAGGATGACATGGGAAGAATTGTTTGAGAGCAGGATGTTTAGCAGCTATATTACCAAATCAACTATCGATAATGCTGCAAACAGGGTTATCCGTTCTTATATAAAGGATCCGATCCTCGCTTTGCTGGAAGGTGATAACATCAAAGAAAAGATTTTTAATTATGAGCAGGACCTTTGGTCTTACTAATTCAAGATCGGCGAGCTTAGAGTTTTAATAATTCGCTTCTGACAAGAAGCTCAACTTTATAGCCACAGATCATACAAGTATAGATTGTATGATCTGTGGTTTTTTATTTTTTTTAACTCCATCCAACTTATGAAAGACTTCTGTTATTCGTTTTGTTAATCAAAACGCAGCGATCGCAACATCTATACTTTTCTTTTAATCAAAACCACACTAAAATGAAAAGTAATTCCTTAAGGAAAGGGATGCTGTTGTTCATCCTTACACTTTCCTTTTATTTCACGGAAGCGCAATCGTCAACCATCTCATCTGTTGCTCTCGACAAAATGAACGTTCTGTATATCGGTGTTGATAACCCGGTTACAATCGCAGTAAGCGGTTTCAAGGAAAATCAGATTGTGTTTTCCATCACAGATTCCGGAGGAAGCATTACTAAAACAGGGCCGGGTAAATACAATGTTCGGGTAACTAAACCTACTGATGAATGCTGGATCAACATAAGCGTTGGAAAAAAATCTGTTGGCAAATCAAAATTTCGTGTTCGAACCATTCCAAGACCCGTTGCGCAGGTAGGTCCATATGAGAATGGTTCAACTTCACCTGCTGGCGGTTTCAAAGCACAGGCAGGTGTTTCGGCCTATTCTCCAAACTTCGCGTTTGACCTGGCGTATAAGGTAACAGGCTTTACAATCTCTTCTGATGCTCAAGATGGCTTTATTGATGAGGCGACATGCCAGGGTAATACGTGGTCAACGGAAGCAAGAAAGATAATTTCGGCATTACGACCTGGATCAACAGTGATGATTGACGAGATCAGGGCAATTGGTCCTGATGGCCGAACCCAGAGATTGCCATCGCTTGTATATTATATTCGATAACCAGGTAAGACATAAAGTCTAAAGTCATATAGAGCCAGGAGATAATACCAAAGAAACAATATTCAGCTACATGCAGGATTTATGGTCTTACCCATCATGGCTTAGAGTAATAAAAATTTTAATGCCCTTTTAATAAGGGCATTTTTTTATTCTTAAACTTATCGGTCAAAATAGTTAGAAAAATCTTTCGAAAATCGTAAAACCCCTATAGGAAAATTGGATAATTGTTGTATTTTCGTCTCGGTTTTTCATAGGATATTGGATTTTAAAAACGGGGCTGGATTTCTATCCTGGCCCCATTTTTTTTTACATATGATCAGCGCTTTTCGGTTTCGTTTGCAAAGTAATTAAACACCATTCCCGCTTTTGATCTTCCTATTATCGCCGACAGCTCATCCAGGCTTTTTTCCCTTATATTTTTTACGGATTTAAATGTCTTAAGCAACTGATCAGCCGTATTGCTGCCAATACCCGGAATATCTTCCAGTTCATTTTTAAATGTTCCTTTGCTTCTCTTATTGCGATGAAAACTGATGCCAAACCGGTGCACTTCATCCCGTATTCGCCTTATAAGTTTTAAGCTGCCACTATTGTAAGGAAGTTTAAGCGATTGCTTATCCCCGGTAAAGAAGATCTCCTCTTCATTTTTAGCCAGTCCTATTAATGTGGCACGCCCTGTTACGCCCAATTCATCCACCGCTTCTTTGGCTGCACTAAGCTGACCTTTGCCACCGTCAATAATTACCAGCTGGGGAAAAGGTTGTTCCTCTTCTTTTATTCTTTTATAGCGGCGATAAACCGCCTCTTTCATCGTAGCAAAATCATTTATTCCTTCTACAGTTTTTACATTAAAATGCCGGTAGTCTTTTTTACTTGGTTCACCGTTCTTAAAACAAACCATTGCCGATACAGGATAACTTCCCTGGAAATTGGAATTATCAAAGCATTCGATGTGAAGAGGCAGCGCAGGCAGCTGCAAGTCTTGTTGCAATACTTCTAATATCTTTATCTGGTCTACGTTCCTGGACAGCTTAAGCCTTTCTTTGTTTTTTATTTCTTCGATAAAATAATTGACATTACTTTCTGACAGTTCCAGAAGCTTTTTCTTATCGCCACCTTTCGGAATCGTTATTGTGATATCACTTTGCGGGTATTCAATAGAAAAGGGAACGATGATCTCCGTTGCATCGCTATTAAAGGTCTCTCTTAACTGCGCTACTGAAAAGCCCAGTATTTCTTCTTCGGTTTCATCCAGGTGCGTTTCCACTTTAGTTGTTTGGGTTTGTATAATCGTTCCGTTCCTAACCATTAGATAATTGACGAACGCAATATCTTTTTCCTTAACAATAGAGAAAATATCCATGTCGCCGGCCTTTACATTCGCGACGACCGACTTGGCCTGGTAATTTTCAAGGTATTCGATCTTCTTCCGTGTCAGTTCTGCTTTTTCAAAAGCGAGATTGGCAGCCTGGCTCTTCATTTCTTCTTTATAATGACGAATAACAGGTGAAAGATTTCCTTTGAGAAGATTTTTTAATAACGTAAGACTATTATTATAATCTTCTTCGCTTTGAAGACCTTCACAAGGCCCTTTGCAATTGCCAAGATGATATTCAAGACAAACCTTGAACTTCTTTTTCTCAATGTTTTTTTGTGTAAGATTTAATGAACAGGTACGGAGCTGAATAGTTTGTTTAATAAAATTCAACAGTTCCCTTACTTTTTTTACCGAGGTATAGGGTCCCAGGTATTCGGACCCGTCATCTATTTTTTTACGGGTAAGAAAAACACGGGGGAAGGGCTCATTTTTGATAACGATATACGGATATGATTTATCATCCTTCAGGTTAATATTAAAAACGGGTTGGAATTGCTTGATCAATGAGTTTTCCAGCAAAAAAGCATCCTGTTCCGAATTAACAATCGTGAATTCGATACGCCGGATCCGCTGAACTAATTCATGCGTTTTATAACTGGTAAATGTTTTGTTGAAATAAGAAGCTACCCGCTTGCGGATATTCTTTGCTTTACCAACATATACAAGTTCATCGCGGGCATTATAATATTTATAGATGCCCGGGTGTTGGGGAATAGAAGCTGCAATATTTTGAAACTCAGCTGTGGTCATTCATGAATTCCTTGGGTCCATATTACCCTGAAAGAAGAGTAGATCTCCGGTTGACCGGGTAATTGTTTTATCGTCGTTACCTGGAAGCTTTTACCTTTTTGCCATAATAGTTTTTTTTCTACAGAACTGTCCTTGTTTGAAAACACTCTTTCCGCTATAATTGTTGTTACCTCATATTTTCCGTCACCTTGCAATGAAGGATTAATGATAACATCTACGTGTTTCAGCTCTTCCTGTTCCGGGTGAATCGCTTTATAGGTTATTGTGGATTGTTCCTCCAACGGCCCGGGAAAATTTTCTTCCGTATATTTTTCTTTAGACAATGAGGGAAGACTTAAAAAATCCTTTGCCAGTCCCCGAAATTCTTCCCGTTTAACATACTCCGTATCGCTGCGTACAGTGTCAACATAAGTTACTTTAATGATCGAATATAAAGAGGTATCTATATCCGCTATTTCTCCTTTGATGATCGAATCAACAGGAAGAAGCGCTTCTGCTTTTTCTTTTTTTTCGCCACAGCCGGAAAAAAATAATAAAATACTTACTATAATGATAGCTGGTTGTTTTTTCATTTTATAAAATTAATGCAAGCACAGTAAATAAATATCCCGGCACGATCATCATGCCGGGATATTTACGTATAAAGAATATTGAATGAATTAATGATTGAATGTAAGCCCTACTTTTAAACCGAAATCAAATAAGTTTTCTTTGACAGGGTATTGCTTCTGAAAACTTGAAAGTACCTGGTAGCGTACTTGCGGCCCTATTTGCCATCTTGATTTACTGCCGCGAGCCTGGTAGCTGATAAAAGTTTCAAAGCTTGTATTCAGGTTCCAATGACGAACAAGCCTTGGCATCTCGACATAATTTTTATAATCACTCGAGATCAGGAAAGCACGGTCCTGTAAAATATAAGTCGGTTGAAGGGCGCCACCGATGCCAAAATTCGTTCTATCATTTCCAAACAACCTGAGCTCTGCGCCAACCGGTGCCGAAACTGAAAAATAGAAATTCTTCAACCAGTCTGATTTATATCCATTGTAATTACGATAATTGGTCCACGCTGTTACTGAGTTATTGCCATTTCCACCATTAAGATTTATCGTAGCCTGTTCTCCAGAATAAGCAAAAGCCTTAATATCATACCGGTTTATATTGAACTGTAAGCCCCCGGTCAATCGTAAATTCCTGGTAAGAGGATATTTAGTTGACAAACCAACTTCCAGTCCCATATCCGGTTTATGCACCACTTCACCATTTACATCTCTTGAATTAGCGAAAGGATAACTAGCGGTACTGAAAGGAGACGCAGGGCCATGGTAAGATTTATTTACACTCCATACCCGGTAGCTAACAGTAGGAGTAAGGTATAGTTGCCAGGAAAGTCTGCGGCTTAATTTGTTTTTGCGATAGCTGTTTACAACGCTCTCAATAGTTAATGGATAAAAAATTGAATTATTATTGGTCAACTTTGTTTCAGATAATAAACGAACAGATTTGTTCTCTTTTACTTTTTCATTAGCATTCGCTGCATCAGCCAATCCGGAAATGTTAGTTACAGCAACTGCAACAGAACTGGCTGGTTCTTTTTTCCCGAGAATGATGGTAGTCGAAAATTTTTCTGGTTCTACAAATAAATCATGATCACCGGCGTCTGCAACCTGGATGACACTAAGATCTGCTTCGTTATTGTCTGTTGCTTCACCAGTTACAGTACCTGTGACTGAACCATCATTTTGCCTGGAGAATTTGTTGAACGATAAAACTTCACTGATGTCTTTAGAAACGGGTTTTGCTTTGCTATGTTCTTTTCCCGGTACAGTTTGAGCCAGTAACGGTGTATTGTTATCAGTATCGATCTGTTGTTTTTTGGAAGCGGGGTAACTAACCATTACCCAGGTAACAGAAACCGCAGTTAATAAAAGTAAAAAGGCAAGACCGAAGCCATACCATTTTCTGCGTGTATGCAAAGTGCTATTGATACCTTTCCAAACTTTTTCGGATGGGATCATCCGGTATTGGTCGGCATTAGCCTTTACATATTGCTCAAAATCCCTGTTATTAAAACTACTTTCCATAACCAGTTACTTATTTAGGGTACTCACTACCGCTGATTAACTGCCACAAGCCACTCTATATCTTGTTTTGGTTTTTGTAAGATCTTTTTTCTTATCAATATATCTTCCAGCATCGCCTTTGCTCTTGTATATTGACTTCGGCTGGTACTTTCTTCAATATCCAGCATACCTGCTATCTCTCTGTGACTGTATCCTTCTATCGCGTACAGGTTAAGCACTGTCCGGTACCCTATTGGAAGCAACCTTATACATTCTACCACCTGTTTGGCCTGGATGATCGCAGGCACGCTGTCTTCCCTGACCTGGATCCCGGTGGCATGAATTATATCTACACTTTCATTGAACTTCTTATTCTTCTTGAGGATGTTGATGCAGGTATGAACGATAATGCGACGAACCCAGCCTTCAAATGCTCCGCGGTTCTCGAATGTGTGCATCTGTAAAAAGACCTTGATAAAGCCTTCCTGCAGCATATCTTCTGCATCCTCACGGTTATGCGCATAACGATAACAAACAGCCAGCATTTTCGAGCTATAGCGATTGTACAACTCACGCTGGGCGGTGGCTTCGTTATTCAAACAACCTTTTAAAATGGCTTCCTCAGTCATGCGTCCTTTGGTTGCCTGTAATTTAGACATTTTTCCCATACAAATGCTGCACAGAAATGTAAAAGTTGCAAAAATAAACCCGGGTCAGGGGGTCAAATCACGGTGGCATACCCCGTGATTACCTTTAAAGATTCAATTGATTCAAAATTTACATTGCGATAAAATTTTATTTAAAAGCCATAAATGATAATTGCCAAAAAAATGTAACTTAAATTTCTTTCTCCGCCCGCTGAATACCCCAAGCTATTATTCAAATTTGAATTATTAAACGAATCTTTTGTATGAGGAGAATCCACCTGGTGGCAATGGCCGCTGCTGTTGCTGTATTAACTATCTCTGCTTTTACCTATTGGTCAAAACGTGCCGCTGTTGAAAAAAATGAGCTGAACGAACCAATCGGCGACGATGAAGTTGAGATGCTCAAAAGAAAAACACAGTATTTTGAATTGATCCACAGAGCCAAACCTGGAACCGACTGGCGGGCATTGGAAAAAGCAAACCGCGAAATGTTGGCCGGTATACAAGAACAGCGTTTATCATCTCCCAACCGGATATTGGAATCATTTGCCGGCGGGTATATAACCGCGACCTGGACCGAAAGAGGAAGTAACAATGTTGCAGGAAATGTAAAAGCGGTTGATTATGTCCCCGCCACAAATAAACTCTATTTAGTTTCCGACGGAGGTACTCTTTGGCAGGGAGACCCGGATGCAGGAAATTGGATTGTGCTCAATCAAACAAAAAAGTTTAGAAGTGATATTATTGATGTTTTTCCCAATGGTAGCGGCGGCCAGCGAATTATGGTAGCAGAAAATGAAGCTGTGTGGTATTCTGATAATAATGGCGCGAGCTTTACTCAAAGCACCGGCATTTCATTTCCGGTCGGATGGGGCGGCAATTATGTTGCGGCAATTATTGCTTTGAATGATGCAAGCAATACAATTTATTGTTTAACTCGTCCGTGGGACCCAACTCCATGGGCTCCCCGCTTTTGGTTATACCGTTCTACAAACAGGGGTGCCAGCTTTAGCCAAATTTATACGTTCGGTTTTGGCGATGATAATTTTTTATCACTATACTCACCTTATAATTCTACTGAATTATATGCACTGTCGACGCAATCTGCCACTACAACGAGTACATTATACACCGTTAGCGGCGCAACAGTTTCGGTGTTAAATACCAATACAAATTTGCCGGTAAACGTTTCCTGCGCATTAAAAGGATTTAAGAATGGAGCTACTGTTAATTTTTACGCATTGACAAATAATAACAAAGTATACAAGACCATTAATAGCGGTGCAACCTGGACACTTCAAAGCAATTTGCCAGAGGATTCATGGAACCGGTTGGCGGTTTCGTTGTCCGATGAAAACAGGGTTTCTTTTGGAGGCGTGCAGGCATATCGCAGCAGCAATGGTGGCGTTAACTGGACCTTGATAAATGGATGGGGTGCTTATTATGGTGACGTATCGGGTAAACTCCATGCAGATATCATGGAAATAACTTATTTCCGAAAGGCTGATAACACCGAGTTTGCTGTAATCAATACTCACGGAGGTATGTACATCTCATATGATCATCTTGTCAACAACACAAATGTTTCGTTAACCAATTTAAATACGGGTCAATTCTATGATGTAATAACTGATCCATTTAACAATGAAAATATATATGGCGGCTCACAGGACCAGGGAGCACAAAAAGCTTCGACAGCCGTTTCCCAGCCAGGGCCAATAAATTTTATACAATTCTTTTCCGGGGATTATGGTCACTTGCAGCTAACAGATAATCCAAGCCGGTTGTGGATACAATATGTTGGTGGTGAAATTTATTTTTATGGAACGCCGTCAGCAATTGCCGGCTATAGCGGACCAAATGCCAGTCACGTTGTGGCAGGCACCGAAAAGCCTAACTATGGATGGATGTTACCCACAGCGACTACATCTAACATTCTAAAAAATGAGATCTTGATTGGAGGTGGCAACATGAGCGGCGGCGGTGGATCTTATTTGATCAAGTTCAAAGCAACTGTTTCTCCTTATGCGATCACTGACTCGCAGTATAGTTATAATTTCAGAGCTAATTCCAATAGTACCACTTCAGGTATCAGTGCAATTGAAGTTCCGCTGAATAACCCCGGCAAAATGTATGTGGCAACGGAAGACGGTACGTTTTTTTATTCTAATAATTCAGGTTCTACGTGGAGTAAAACAACATCGTTTGATGGACCAGATGGCTTTTGGCTTTATGGATCAAGTATTCTTGCATCCAAAATAAATCCCAATACTGTTTGGTTTGCAGGCAGCGGTTATTCCAATCCCGCAGTTTATAAATCAACAGACGGCGGGGTAACATTTAGCCCGATGAATAACGGACTTCCGAATACACTGGTTCATGAACTTGCTGCCGATGCAGGTGAAGGATTGATCTTTGCAGCTACAGAAGCTGGTCCTTATGTATATGTGGTGCAGAATAACCAATGGTATAGTTTGATGGGTGCCACCACTCCATTGCAGGATTATTTTACCGTGGAGTATGTTCCTTCGCAAAGGATCGCCAGGTTTGGCACTTATGGACGCGGCATCTGGGATTTTAAAATACAGTCTATTTTGCCGATCAGTCTTACTCAATTTACAGCTGATAAAATACCGGGTAAAAAAGTAGAATTGAAATGGATAACTGTTAATGAGATCAACAGCTCTCATTTTATTATACAACGCAGCGCTGATGGTGTCACTTTCTCAGATATCGGCAGAATAAATGCCGCCGGCAACAGCGCTATAGCCAGGTCATATGGTTTTATTGATCAGCATCCGTTTCCGTCCACTAACTTCTATCGATTATCGATGGTAGATATCGATCAGCATTCAAAGAACTCACAGGTATTGAAAGTGGAAATGGGCAGCGATGGTTTGATCAGTGTTTATCCTAATCCATTCAGGGATATGGTGACTGTGTCGGGATTAAGGACAGGCACGGCTTATCGCTTCAGGATAACAGACATGTCAGGAAGAATTGTATATGACAGGCAGTCGATGGGCTCGTCTATTCAAATTAATTTGGACAATCTGCCTAAGGGAATATATGATCTGCAGATAAGTGAAGGAAATAGTAGTATTAATAAAAAAATATTGAAGCAATAAAATGTGATCAAACCATTTCATGTTTGATCAATGAGAGATCGGAAAAAATGCTGAACAATTCTTCTGAATTTAAAAGCACCGGTTATCTTTTTCGGATCAGGCTATCAACCGGATATTTCGCTTTCATAGTATCCATCACGCTTTCGGCCCAGCCGATCAGTTTGCTTTTTTCGTCGTCGGAGAGCTTTGCATCCTTATGTATCCATAAATATGAATCCAAAGGCATGTGTTTTTCTTTTACCTGCTCGATTGTTTCTTCCATTTTGTGGTATTGGTAGCGAAGGCTGCGATTAGTATACTCATCAAAATTCAAATGGGCCTTTCCATCTTTTATGTGGTTGGTCAGCCACCAGTCGACAGGCTGTATATTGGCGTACCATGGGTAACGCGTATTGTTGGAATGACAATCATTGCAGGCTTTTACCAAAATAGTTTTTACATCGGCAGAGATAGCAAAATTTTTACCGATATAGTTCGGCTGATCCCCTTCTGATTTATTCGGTTTTGGATGGATAAACTGGATAATGATAAAAACAAACAACAGGAAGAGAAGAATTTTTTTGAACGTTTTTTTCATTGCGTTTAAATTATATCAGTTTATTAAAATATCACCTGTCATTTCTTTTGGTATTGGCAGGCCCATCATGGTCAAAATAGTTGGAGCAATGTCTCCTAACTTGCCCGGTTTGAGTTTACCTTTCCAATCCTTATCAATTACAAAGAGCGGGACTGGATTTAAAGTATGTGCTGTATTGGGAGAACCATCTTCATTGATCATATAATCAGCATTGCCATGATCTGCAGTAAGAAAAATTGTATAGCCGTTTTTTAATCCCGCTGTTACAATACGCTCCACACATTTATCAACTGTTTCCGCCGCTTTGATAGCAGCTTGCCACACACCGGTATGCCCAACCATATCGGTATTGGCATAATTCAGGCAAATAAAATCTGCCGTCTTATTTTCAATTTCAGGAACAAGGGCATCAGTTACTTCATATGCGCTCATCTCAGGCTTGAGATCATAGGTGGCAACTTTTGGTGAAGGGATCATGATCCTTTTCTCCCCTTCAAAAGGTTTTTCGCGGCCGCCACTGAAAAAGAAACTTACATGCGGATATTTTTCTGTTTCCGCAATACGGATCTGTTTCAGTCCGTGTTGCTCCACTATTTCTCCTAATGTATTTTTCAGATCATCATTTTCAAAGATCACGTTTACATTTTTGTAAGTATGATCATATTGTGTCATCGTTGTATAGTGCAGCGATAATTTATGCATATTGAATTCCGGCAGATCGATTTGGGTAAGCACCTGTGTTATTTCCCTGCACCGGTCCGTTCGGAAATTAAAACATAACACTGCATCACCATCCTGTATAGCTGCTAATGGTTGTTGTGCCTCGTTTATGATAACTGTTGGCAATATAAATTCATCTGTCACATTATTCCGGTAAGAATTTTCGACGGCTTGAATAGCATCGGTTGCTTTTTGACCATTGCCATTTACCATTGCGTCATACGCCAGTTTAACTCTTTCCCATCTCTTATCCCGGTCCATTGCATAGTATCGTCCATTTACTGTCGCAATTTTTCCAGTTGTTTTATTTAAATGTTCCTGCAATTCTTTTATAAATCCTAATCCACTTTTAGGATCGCAATCGCGGCCATCAGTAAATGCATGTATAAAAACTTCTTCAAGCCCTTCCGTTTTACAAATATCAATGATGGCTTTTAAATGATTGATATGAGAATGTACTCCGCCATTGCTTACTAATCCTAACAGATGAAGCGCTTTTTTATTTGATTTGGCATAACGAATAGAACCAAGAAACGTTTCATTGGCAGCTAATGAACCATCACGCACAGCGACATTGATTCGTTGTAATTCCTGGTAAACAATTCGGCCGGCGCCTAAATTTAAATGACCTACTTCTGAGTTTCCCATTTGCCCTTCCGGCAGGCCTACAAGTTCACCACAAGTTGTCAAAGTTGTGTTTGGATATTGGGAATATAATGAACGTGTAAATGGAACATTCGCATGTTGGATGGCGTCTGAAGATGCAACTTTACCATGACCCCATCCGTCCATTATGACGAGAATAACTTTTTTTTGTGTCATTGATTAACAGGGATTTATGTATTTCGTATAAATACACTCATTTTCAAGGGGCAATGCGGTGTAAATCTACATTCAAATAATGTATTTGCCTTGAGAAAGCTGGGAAAATGGAGGTTTTTAGTACTTTAGTGTTGAGATGTCAGGTTTAGTGTGTGGCACATTTTTCGATTAAACAACCTATGAAAAAAATTATTATGAAATCACTATTTGCTTCTTTACTGGCATTTGCAATGATGACAATGTCGTCATTTACGCAACCCACTACCATTGACGAAGTGATCGGGGCATTACGTTCAGGAGATGCTGACGGATTGTCCAAGTATTTTGATGACCAGGTGCAGGTGACGCTTCCTGTCAAAAGTGACAGCTATAGCAAGTCGCAGGCACAGGTAATTCTTAAGGATTTTTTTGGCAATAATGCCGTTAAAGGTTTTGAATTAAAACACAAAGGCGATTCGCCTGGCGGACATTATTGTATTGGTACATTACAGACAAAGTCCGGCAACTTCAGGGCCCATGTATTTATGAAGGACAAAGGAGGCAAGGAAGTGGTCAAAGAAATTCGCTTTGCATCTATAGAATAACTACACGAGATAAATGTTTTAGCCCTGCGATACCGCGGGGCTTTTTTATTTTTGCCACATGAGAAGTTTTGAAGAACAGTTAGATCATCTTATCGGGGAAGCTTTACAAGAAGATATTGGAGATGGAGATCATTCAACGCTTTCCAGTATTCCGGCCGATGCAAAAGGTAAAGCAGTATTGAAGATAAAAGAAGAAGGCATATTGGCGGGTATGGAGATTGCTCAACGAATTTTTCAACACAAGGAAATGGAAAGTCTCTTTACTGCTTTTAAAAAAGATGGCGATGCAATGAAAGCCGGGGAAAAAGCTTTTGAGATCGCAGCATCTGTACATACCATTTTACAATGCGAGAGATTAGTGTTGAACTGCATGCAGCGGATGAGCGGTATTGCAAGTTTGACCAGGTCATATGTTGACAAATTAAAGGGATATAATACAAAACTGCTGGATACAAGAAAGACAACACCCAACTTTCGTTTATTGGAAAAAGAAGCGGTAAGGATCGGCGGCGGTGTTAATCACCGTTTCGGGCTATACGATATGATCATGCTGAAGGATAATCATATTGATTTTTGCGGAGGAATTGAAAAAGCAATCCAGGCAACAAGTGAATATGTAAGATCAAAGAAACCGGGATTGAAAGTTGAAATAGAAACCCGGAACGTAGAAGATGTAAAAAAAGTAATTGCTTTCGGTAAAGGAAAAGTGTTCAGGATCATGCTTGATAACTTTAAGCCGGAACAAATAAAAGAAGCATTAAAGATCATCGATGGTCAATTTGAAACTGAAGCTAGCGGTGGTATCAATATTGATAACATACAAGAGTACGCCGCTACAGGCGTTGATTATGTAAGTGTGGGAGCATTGATACACCAGGCGAAAAGTTTGGACATGAGTTTGAAAGCAATAATTGTTTGATGGCTGAATGGCAGTATTGTCTAAGACAATCAAACCATCAAACAAAAAATAATATTATGAGCAAGAAAAATAAACCGGATGAAAGAGGATTTGTGTACAGCACCGATCCCAATTTTTCTTTCAAACACGAAGAAGAAAATGCTGAAGCGATATTGCCGGCTCAGCAAAAACTAAGGGTAAGGTTAGAAACAAAACACCGTGGAGGAAAGGCGGTCACTTTGATCACCGGTTTTATTGGAAAGGAAAATGATCTTGAAGAATTGGGAAAAAAACTGAAGAACTATTGCGGCACCGGCGGCTCTGCAAAGGATGGCGAGATAATTGTCCAGGGAGATCAAAGGGATAAAGTGCTGCAATGGTTATTAAAGAACGATTATAAGCTGTCTAAAAAAATATAAACTATTCATTTGTTCGTTCTATTCTTAATTGGTATCACCATCATTTGCTTCATTCCTTTTTTATTTGCATTAGGCTACCTGGTGTTGGGAATAAGAAATTATGTAACCGGCCGAAGAGAAAAAAGCAGGAATAAGATTGTTGGCGGAATGAATACTATCTTCCTTTCAATAGTTGCAATGTTGTTCTGTTATCTTTTTTGGTATTGGCTTTGCGAAACTTTATTGGGTTGGCAACTGTAGAAGTTGTCATTCCGGCCCGCCAGTAGTTGTTTCATCATTCATAAAATAGCGTAGCGCCCCACTTGGACATTTCTTTACCTGCCCGATGATCCTTTCAGAAGTGGCGCCATCCATTTTTATCCACGGTTTTTCTTTTGGATTAAAGACACTGATCAGTCCTTTCCAGCAGTTAGTAGAATGAATGCAAAGTTTCGGTTTCCATACCACCGTTACTTCACCGTTGCTATATTTAAGAGTGTCTAAAGACATATGTTGAGGTTTAAAGGTTTAATGGTTGGGGTAGCTATGAATTGAAAAGACAAAATTAATTGGAAAACCTTTAAACGTTAAACCTTTGAACCCTTAAACGTCATTGTCCCTGCGCCAAACTGTACGCCTTCTTATCTCCCCATTTATTCAGCAACTCCAATGAACAAATCTTAAAGTTACCACTCAGGCTTACATACAAGCCAATTATATCCTGCTGATTGAGCGGCGAGCCGTCGATACTTTCAAAGCGGACATTGTACTGGTTAACTAAATTGGTAAACACTGAGCCTGTTGGCCACACCTGTGTACCACGATTACTTACACTGAGTATATTGAATTTAACTCCACCATGCCTTTGACACTTGCGGGCTATTACTTCCGGTTGCTCGTCGCTTTCAATGAACATATCAACGCCGGAAATAGTTTCATTTTCCATTTCCTCTGATACAAGCATCGGGTTTTTCTCCAACTTAAAATAAGTATTTGTTGCCGGCATATCAGGCAATAAAGGTTTAGCATTGAGCTGTGGTTCCTTTCCAAAATTGTCAATGATCGCTTGTGCGAATTGAGTTGTATTCAATGCTGGTTTGCTTTTATCACCAAAGTCGCCGGTGTGAATACCTTGTTCCAATGTATAGAGCAAAGCATTTTCTATGATGGCTGCATTATGCATTAAACCCAAATGACGAAGCATAGTAATGCCACTTAATAAAAGTGCGGTAGGGTTCGCAATGTTTTTTCCTGCAATATCCGGTGCCGTTCCATGCACGGCTTCAAAAATGCAAATGTGATCACCAATATTTGCCGAAGGTGCAAAACCGAGTCCTCCCACTAAACCAGCACACAGATCTGAAACAATATCGCCCTGCAGGTTTGTAAGAACAACCACATCAAATGTATCAGGTCTTGTCACCAACTTCATACACAGATCATCTACTATCACATCATCTGCTTTCAATTCAGGATATTCTTTCGCCACTTCATAAAAACATTCTAAAAACAAACCATCTGTTATTTTCATAATGTTTGCTTTGTGACCACAGGTTATTCGTTTTGCATTTTTTTTCTTTGCCATCTCAAATGCGTATTTGATCACCTGTAAACTTCCGGGACGGGTAATGAAACGACGGCTTAATGCCACATCATGTGTCAGCATATGTTCAATACCGCCATATGTATCTTCTATATTTTCGCGAACCACCGTTATATCGATCGGGATTCCCGCCTTGCTGAAAACTGTATCCACACCATGAAGTGTCTGGAAGACCCTTTTATTGGCATAGGTGTTCCAGGTCTTTCTCGCCGTTACATTCACGCTTTTTACCCCTTTACCCTTAGGCGTTTCCATGGGTCCTTTGAATAAAATGCCAAGATTCTCGATCGTAATTTTCGCATCCGGGGTCATGCCATTGGAAAAACCCTTATCAAATACCCATTTGCCCATATCTACGTAATCATACGATAGGGGAACTTTATTTGCCTGAAAAACATTGAGTACGGCATCCATGATCTCCGGGCCAATTCCATCGCCTTTTGCTACTGCTATTTTCATAATTATACTTAACTTGTGTACTAAGGCGGCAAAATTAATTAGGATTTACAGACTTCATTGTTTTTCTTTACTTTTACTAAAAGCCATTTTTATGAGCAGCATTATCTCCGAAGGCGTACAGGTTAGTGTTGTAACTTTCTACCAGCCCGATTACAGCAACCCGATACAATCGGAGTTTATGTTCGCTTACCGCATAACATTAGAAAATCATAATTCATTCCCAATAAAATTGCATCGCCGCAACTGGCAAATATTTGATAGCAACGGCACTCATCGTGAAGTAGAAGGTGAAGGTGTTGTTGGTGTTCAACCTATATTAAAGCCAGGTGAAAGTTATCAATACGTAAGCGGTTGCAATCTTCGCACTGAAATGGGAAAGATGAAAGGAACATATCAAATGGAGAATCTCAACAACAAAAGAATGTTTGAAGTAGACATTCCTGCTTTTGAGATGATCGTTCCGATGAAGTATAATTAAAACACCCCTGTCCCCTAAAGGGGAACTTAGATCCATTAGTCATTTTTTATTTGCCAAATTCTTTTAGGAGTTAATTTTTTTTTGTTGCAAGCTTCATTACTACTATCAACTTTTGTTGCGTCGCATGCTGCCGCTTGCGGTCAGCATTCCGACATTTATCGTCGGAACTCTTCAGCGTTCTGTCCCGGCGCGGCGAAGCCGATCGGGATGCTGACATTTATCGTCAGCATTCGCTACTCAACAAGACATCATAATAACGCAGGAATTTTTTTCTCTCAACGACCACCGCAAACAATCCGGGTCAGCGACCTAAGTTCCCTCTTCAAGGGGACAGGGGGCTTCTATTGAGCGACAGTTTCCAATACTTTTTCTGCAGATACTTTATTCCGGGAGTTTTTTACAACAGAAATCTTTCTCGTTCTTTCTTTCATAAGCCTTATCGCTTCTTCATCACTCGCAAACATGTTGTTGAGGTTTACAAGATTGGCAGCCAGTTTATCATACCGCTTGGTGAGAAGGAATGTAAAAATGTGTAAATAGTGGATGCCATCAAACACGATGGCTTTATTGCGGGCAAACTCATCTTTACGCTTTAGAAATTCACCGGGCATTTCTGTATAATGCATTCCCGGCCGCAGGTGATGAATGATATGGTACCCGTCGTTCCAGCACACGGTATTATACTTTGTGTTGATGCAGTTGATTGAATTGGTATAAAGATTTTCCGGTCTGTGTGATCAATAAAAGAATGTTGTGTCCAGTTGCCCAGCATCATCACCAATCGTGCAAATAAAAGGGGCACAACAAAAACAACAAGCGTGGCTTTAAGATTTACGAAACACATCCCGATACAAAAAGCGAAATAAACATACTCACCAATGGTAAGATTCATATACATTTTCTTCCTTCCCCTGTGATAGAGATAAAGAAATGTATTCTTAAGGCCGACAAAAAAGAATTTAAAAAAATACGCCAGGAAATGACGAAGGCTGTCACGTTGATAAGCCATCGTGCTGCTCGTATCTTCTTCCATATTGTTTTCTATATGGTGCATACCAATATGATGACTGAAATAGCCTTCAGGTGCATGACCAAAGAAGGGGCAAACAAACCAGGTAATATATTTATGCAACCACCATTGATAAGGTTTTTTAAAAGTTTTGCGATGACAAAGACAATGGAACATTAATCCAAATCTTCCCTTAAAGTAAAATTGGGAAAAGAAAAAATACGGCGCCGCAGCGGCCCACCACCACCAGCCCTGTAACCAAGGCGTGTATAAAATGATAGCCGTGCTGATGATCAGCAAATGCAGCTTTGTCAATAAATATATAAAGGGAAGATCACGTTTGTCAGTCATTATTTTTAGCCACAACCTGTCATACCATGAATACTTTTCCTTAGGCACATAGATAGGATCAGAAAGAACGGTCAGAGACTTCATAATGATTTGCGGTTTGCTACAATAGGAGGCTGGCTAAGCCGATCGGCGACAAGGTATGAAATTTAGGCCAAAGACCGCTATTTGGGCTTATACTTCGCTTCTTCCAATATCTTTCTTGGATCAGTCCTCATCACTTCTTCCGGCTTAAGTTTGGAATTACTATCGGCAAACTTTTTTACTATTTGCCAACCTATCCATTGACCAATATTGCCCGGCGAAAGTTCCTGCGAAAATCCCTGTGTGAAAGGCGATTCGCCTATATATGTCTGGATAGTTGCCGGGTTAATAGTATTGATATCTTCATTTTTGATAATGTAGCTCCATATGAGTCCTTCATTTTCTGTGCACCACTTCAATTGCTGTTTTGTATAACCGGTCTTAACTGAATCGGCTTCTTCCGGCAAAAACTTATCCAGCATCCACCATTGCTTTCCTTTTTCGATCATTTGCTCGACAAGTGGTTTGCCTTTGCTTTTATCAGGAAAAATATCATCGGTGATCAATTTCATTACATCGCTGGCAATATATTCTTTACTAAAACGGCGGGCCCTGTAAGCAGGCGCTACATTATTGACAAAGTATTCTGTATTGTATAAAGAAAAATCTTTGCCTAAATAAAATTGAAGACTGATCCCGATAAAATCATTCCCGAGAAAATCAGGTGTATAATCACCATTGCTCATCATAGCAAGATCCTGCATAGAATTCATCGGCCCGACAACGGTAGTTATTTTTGATGGCAGCTTATAATCCGGGAAATAATATTTAACATACCTCAGTGATTGTTCAATTTGTTTTTCTACACCAGTAAAATCTTTATATAGTTTTTGCGATGAATCAAATATTGGCTTATACAGCCGGTAATAAGTCTTGATTCCTTCAGCATTCGTGACGCCCAGGATGTTTTCTAAAAAGATCGGCGCAAAGCCCGGAGTATTTGCGTTCAGGTTTGCTAGTCCTTTTTCCAGATCGAGGGTATCAATACCGAAAAAAAATTCGTCAAATCTCTGCAAGCCAAGATTGACTTTTATACCGGATACATCGGGAATGTCTTTTTTATCAGTATTACATGAAATGACAAACACAAGCAAAGACAACCATAAGAAGATTCTTTTCATAGTTATGCTTAAACGGGTGGTGGCGGCAAATGTTGTTTGCGAAGATAGATGGAAAGACCGAAAGTCGGGAAGTCCGAAAGACCGAAGAGGACCCAGCTATAAGAAATCTTCTTGCGGACTTCCGGACTTCCCGACTTTCGGACTCAGCCCCGCTTCGTAACTTTACATCATGAAAATTGCACTCGCCCAACAGAATTATCATATCGGCAATTTCGAAGACAATACACGCAAGATCATCGAAGGGATCAATTGGGCAAAGGAGCAGCAAGCTGATCTTGTCGTTTTTTCTGAACTATGTGTATGCGGTTATCCTCCGCGGGATTTCCTGGAGTTTAAAGATTTTATCAATAAATGTTACCAGGCAATTGATAATATTAAGCTACATGCCGATACAATTGGAGTGCTGATCGGCAGTCCTGCACGCAATCCTCAAAAAGAGGGCAAGGACCTTTTCAATGCCGTTTTTCTGTTGCATGAAAAAGAGATCAAAGCGGAGATACACAAAACACTTTTACCCAACTATGATGTATTTGATGAGTACCGTTATTTCGAACCGGCATTTGAATGGAGGGTGATCGGGTTCAAAGGAAAAAAATTGGCGGTAACTATTTGCGAAGACATATGGAACATGGGTGATAATCTTTTGTATCGCATAACTCCGATGGAGAAGCTGATGCCTTTCAAACCAGATGTCATGATCAACCTGTCTGCGTCACCTTACAACTATGCCCAGGATATTGTAAGAAACAGTATCGTCAAAGCACATGCTGTGAAATATAAGTTGCCGATGTTGTATTGCAATACCGTCGGGTCACAAACTGAAATTGTTTTTGATGGTGGCAGTTTGGTATATGATATTAACGGCAACAAGGTAAAGGAGATGAATTATTTTGAAGAAGACTACCAGGTTTTTGATTTAAGCGAACTATGTCAAAAAAAGGAAAGAGCGTTAGCAGTAAATAAAAATGCAAGTTCACCGGTGATAAAAGAAGCAGAAAATGCACCAGTGACTGATGATCTCGAGAGCGCCTATTTTTATTCAGCGATGGATGTAGGCCAGGATGTAAATACGCTTGATTATTTAGCTGATAAAAAAAACATTGAAGAAATATATCATGCCATTATTCTTGGTATAAAAGATTATTTCAGGAAAATGGGTTTTACCAAAGCCATTCTCGGTTCTTCCGGGGGCATCGACAGCGCATTGACACAGGTATTGGCTGTTGAAGCGTTGGGCAAAGAAAATGTAAGAGCTATTTTAATGCCTTCTCAATATTCTTCATCGCATTCAGTAGCTGATGCCGAACAATTGTGTAAGAATCTTGGTAATCCTTATGATATTATCGCGATAAAAAATATCTATGAAAGTTTTCTTACAGAATTAAAACCGGTTTTTAAAGATCTTCCTTTTGGTATCGCGGAAGAAAATATTCAAAGCCGCATAAGAGGAAACCTGCTGATGGCTATCGCCAATAAGTTCGGGTATATATTATTGAATACATCCAATAAAAGTGAATTGGCTACCGGCTACGGCACTTTGTATGGCGATATGGCCGGGGGCCTGGGTGTTTTGGGAGATCTCTATAAGATGCAGATATATGCTCTCGCAAAATTTATTAACGCTAAGAAGCCGCTGATGCCCGTAAATATTATAACAAAGGCACCCTCTGCAGAATTGAGACCCAACCAAAAAGACAGCGATAGTTTACCTGAATATGATATCCTTGACAGAATATTGTACCAGTATATTGAACTAAGACAGGGCCCGAATGAAATTATGGCCAAAGGATATGATTCGACATTGGTGGCCCGTGTGTTGAAGCTCGTCAACACCAATGAATATAAGCGCAACCAATTCTGCCCGATAATCCGGGTTAGCTGCAAGGCTTTTGGTATTGGCAGGAGGCTGCCGATTGTTGGCAAATATCTTTCCTGATCAATGTTTGAAAGTTACTACCACCGTTGTTGGCGGATTCGGGGAAACTGTCATTACCTGCGATAATACCATGTTTGTTCCATCGATGGAAACAAGCGTAAAATCAGTAGAACCGCCTGTAAATATTGGTGCACTAAGATGGAGTATTGTTTCAGTACTTTGAAATGACCATGTATATGAACCCGCGTAAGAAGGCGAGCAAACAGTGGTCGATTCATCTAGCGTCATGTTACCGGCTGATGTAAACGTTGCAATATTATCTTTAAAACATGCGTTTATTTGAGCCGAGATATCGATGCCGCTGGCAGTAGCATGATCAAATTTCCAGGAAGCCTGGGTGATCAGTTGTGTCTTTGTAGGTTGCGGCGGAACATCATCCTTTCCGCATCCTGTTATGAATAAAAAACTAATTGAGATCAATGATAGAACGGTTAAGAATTGTTTTTGCATATTACTGGATTATGGAGATAAAAATAAAGAATCTTTCCGACCCGTAATAGGGTACAAATACTCTGCCGGGCTTAGTATTTTTTAGTGAAATAGCACATCGGCAGATAATTTGCTAACCGCTTAGTTCGTATTTTGCAACATATAAATCAAATCCATGCTAAAAACCGCTGAAGATATCCGCCAGTTAAATGAACGCATTACTTATGCCGGGCAGTTTGTCGACAGGCTCAGGGAAGAAGTTGGACATGTGATCGTAGGGCAAAGCCATATGCTTGATCGTTTATTGATCGGCTTGTTGAGTAATGGCCACGTATTACTGGAAGGAGTTCCTGGTCTTGCAAAAACGCTGACCATTAAATCGCTTTCAACTGCTATTCATGCAAAGTTCAGCCGCATTCAATTCACACCTGACCTGCTTCCTGCCGATGTGATCGGTACGCTGATCTATAACCAACAGAAAAATGAATTTGTCGTCAGGAAAGGACCCATCTTCGCCAATTTTATTTTAGCAGATGAAATAAACAGGGCGCCGGCCAAAGTACAATCTGCTTTGCTCGAAGCGATGCAGGAAAGACAGGTAACGATTGGTGATACGACTTATAAACTGGAAGAACCCTTCCTCGTATTAGCTACACAAAATCCTTTAGAGCAGGAAGGAACGTATCCATTGCCTGAAGCACAAGTGGACCGCTTTATCATGAAGGTGATCGTGCATTATCCAAAGATGCATGAAGAGCAAATGATCATCCGTCAAAATGTGCAGGGTGCAGGTTTCGCAACAGTAAAACAAGTAGTGTCTGTACAGGAAGTATCGAATGCAAAAGACCTGGTGAAACAAATATATATGGATGAGAAGATCGAGCAGTACATTCTCGATATTGTTTTTGCTACAAGAAATCCTGAAAAGTATAAACTGGAAAAATTAAAACCGCTTATTTCTTACGGTGCATCGCCGCGTGGAAGTATCAATCTTGCTCTCGCAGCCAAGGCACAGGCATTTCTAAATAAAAGAGGGTTTGTTATTCCTGAAGATGTAAGAAGTATTTGCAATGATGTGTTGCGTCATCGTATTGGCTTAACCTATGAAGCAGAAGCTGAAAGCATAAATGTGGAAGGAGTGATCGAAGAAGTATTGAAAGCGATCAATGTGCCATGAGAGGTTTAACGTTTAAAGTTTAATGGTTTAAGGTTTGCTCACTACAGCTGAAATAATAAAAAAAGTTCGCTTGCTCGAGATCAAAAGCAAGAAGCTCACCAGTGATCTTTTTACCGGTGAGTACCACAGTGCTTTTAAGGGAAAGGGTATGTCGTTTAAGGAAGTAAGGGAATATGCAGCCGGTGATGATATTCGTTTTATCGACTGGAATGTATCGGCAAGATTTGGTCACCCTTTCAGCAAAGTATTTGAAGAAGAAAGAGAACTAACGGTGATGTTGCTCGTGGACATAAGCGGCAGTTCCCTGTTCGGTACCGTGTATGCAAGAAAAAGAGATCTGATCACGGAGATAGCAGCGGTGTTGAGTTTTTCTGCTGTTAATAATGGTGATAAGATAGGCGTGATCTTTTATAGCGATAAAGTGGAAGCCTATATTCCTCCCAAGAAAGGGAAACAACATGCATTATATATCGTCCGCCAATTGCTGAGCAAGGAACCGAAAGGCAAAGGGACGCAGGTGAGCACAGCGCTGCGATTTTTTAATAATGCTACCAGGCAAAAAAGCATTGCTTTTATCCTGAGTGATTTCCTTGATGCCAATTATGAAGCGGCATTACGCATTGCTTCCAAAAAACATGATGTCATCGGCATTAAGCTATATGATAAAATGGATATGGAGTTGCCCAATGCAGGATTGTTGCAGGTCCAGGATGTTGAATCGGGCAATACCAAATGGGTGGATAGCAGCAATGAATTTGTGCGCCAGCAATACCAGCAGGAATTTTTCCGTGTAACAGAATATAGCACACAAACTTTTAAAAAAGCGGGAAGTGAATTGCTTCACCTGCGTACCGACGAAGATTATGTAAAAGTGCTGCAGAAATTCTTTATCAGCCGTAACCGTTGATTACTTCGATTGAATGATTAAAAATGTTTCTTATAGGACTGTCGCTCTTTTTTGCCTGCTGCTTGCAGTAACAAATGTACTTGCTCAAAATAAAACCACTGTAAAAGCCAACGTTGATAAAAATAAAATTCTTATAGGGGAACGATTACATCTTACACTCGAAGCGGATATCCCGGAAAATGAACCGATACGGTTTTTTATTATTGATACGATACCGCATTTTGAATTGGATAAACAAAGGATCGATACCTCTTATACAAGTCAAGGCACATTTTTGAAACAGGTCATCAGCATGACAAGTTTCGATTCAGGCCATTGGGTGATACCGGCACTTTCATTGGGAGAAAAAATAACAACGGATTCAATACCGGTCGATGTAGCTTTTTCTCCAATGGATACCGCCCAGGATTATCATGATATAAAAGATATCATTGATGTAAACCCCGCCAAAGAAAAAGAGAAATCCTGGCTATGGTATGCAATAGGAGGCGGTGCTTTATTGATCATTTTGCTTCTCGTTTTTCTATTGCGTAAAAAGAAACCTGTTGTAGTAGCGGCTGCACCGGCGATTGATCCATATGAAGAAGCAAACAAGCAATTGGAAAAATTGCAACAGGAGAAATTAGATCAGAAACAGTATTATTCAAAGTTGGTAGATATTTTCCGGGTATATGTTTTTAAGAAAAAAGATATTCATTCCATGCAAAAGACTACGGATGATTTGGTAGTGCAATTGATAGGGATCCCGATCACCAAAGAACAATTTGAAAAGCTTTCGCAGTCGTTACGATTGAGTGATTATGTAAAATTTGCCAAATACGTTGCCTCGGCCGAGGACGACAAAAGCACATTTGAAACAATTAAGAAAACCATTAACGAGATCGAACAGATAAAATAATGTTGTACGATTGGATAAAGGAAATTGATTTTGCCCAGCCATTGGTGTTTGCACAATTTGCATGGATACCTGTGCTGATATATTGGTATGTAAAAAAATACAACAGGAAACAGGCAACGATGAAAGTTTCCACTTCACAGGCTTTTACAGTTTCTTCTGCTAAGAACCGGCTTCGTCATTTACCTTTTATCTTACGATTGCTGGCGATAAGTTGTTTGATAGTAGCATTGGCCCGGCCGCAGAAAAGAAATAACCAGGAACAAACGCAGGGAGAAGGTATCGATATCATATTATGCATGGACGTAAGCGGTAGTATGGGATCAAGAGATATACCACCATCAAGATTAGACGTTGCCAAGGAAGTAGCAGAACAATTCATCCGCAGCAGACCTGTTGACAGGATTGGCATTGTTATTTTTTCTGGTGAAGCCTATTCGCTTGTTCCGCTTACTACCGATAAGAACACTTTGATAACGCAGGTCAGGGCGTTGAGCCGTGCCTATCTCGCAGACGGTACTGTTATAGGTGAAGGTTTGGCAACTGCAACCGACCGCTTATCGGAAAGCCAGGCAAAAAGTAAAGTGATCATCTTATTGACAGATGGTAAGGAAGATGCGCCTGAAACAAGATTGATCGATCCATTAACTGCACTGGAGATCACCAGGTCTAAATCAATAAAAGTTTATACGATAGGAATGGGTGCCGGCCCATCGGCCATTGAGGAAAACACCGGCAACAAGCCCACACAAAATACCTTAGGATCTTACTTCCTCGACGAAGAACTGCTGCGCAAGATCGCCGATGAAACGGGAGGCAAATATTATCGTGCAAGAGATAAAGAAGCTTTGGCCGGGATATACACCCAGATCGATAAGTTGGAGAGATCGAAAGTAGAGGTCATGTCTTATAAACGCTACGAAGAAAGATTCTTTCCTTTTGTATTGGCAGCATTGGGATTTCTTTTTATTGAAATGCTGCTGCGGTTTACTGTTCTTAAAAGATTTCCCTGAGCAAATAAACCTATAGGGCATCTCTAAAAAGTTAATTTGGGGACTAAAGTCCCGGTTGAACCAATGTATTAATAACCCCACGCTTAAGCGTGGGGGTTAATGGAAGATGCTCCTGCAACGGCTTTAGCCATGACCTTGATTCATTATTAAATCAAAAGCGTACGAAAGAATTAATGAATAGTGGTTTTTTAGAGATGCCCTATAAGGTTTAGAAAACCTTATAGGTTTATCTTCGTAATTGAATGAAAGCAACTGTCTACAAATCCACCGGAAGCTGGTACACAGTAAAAGATGATTCAGGCAAATGGCATAATGCCCGCATGAAAGGCATTTTTAAAATTGATGAGATCACAAGTACTAACCCGGTGGCCGTAGGGGATGAAGTGGAAATAGAAATAGAAAATGAAAATGAGGGAACAGCAACCATAACCGAAATAGCAGACAGGAGAAATTATATCAACCGGCAATCGCCGCGTTATAAACACCAGCACCATATTGTTGCTTCCAATCTTGATCAGTCGATGCTGGTAGCTACATTAAAAGAACCAAGAACATCGCAGGGATTTATTGATCGGTTCCTGGTTGCATCTGAAATGTATCATGTGCCAGCCATTATCGTTTTCAACAAGGCTGACTTGTATAAAAAAAAGGAACAGGAAAAGTTTGAGCAGTGGAAGGATATGTATGAAGCAGTGGGCTATAAAGTTTTTTTGGTGAGTGCAAAGGATAATGAAGGATTAAAACCGGTTGAAGCCGAATTGATCAATAAAACGACATTGATCAGTGGTCATAGCGGTGTAGGAAAATCCTCTTTATTGAATGTGATATTACCGGACCTTGAACTAAAAACACAGGATATCAGCGGTTGGAGCGGAAAGGGCCAGCATACAACTACGTTTGCTGAAATGTTTGACCTGCCGGGAGGAGGACGGATCATTGATACGCCGGGTATGAGAGAGTTTGGTTTAGTGGATATAGAAAAGCAGGAGGTCTCTCATTATTTTCCTGAAATGAGACAACGATTGAACGATTGCCAGTTCAATAATTGCCTTCACGTGGATGAACCATCGTGTGCGATAAAAGATGCGGTAGAAAAAGGGGAGATTTCTGCGGATAGATATGTTAGTTATATAAATATTTTGGGGTCGATTGAAGAGAAGAGTTATTGAAAGCCCTCTGTCTCTCTAAAGGGAGGGCTTAGGTCGAATAGTCTTTTTGTTGATGGAAAGTTTTTTAAAGAAGGAATATGCAATAGAAAATTCATTCCATTTCAGGGGCCGAACTTAGGGCATACGTAGATTTATAGAGAGGGTGGTTGCTGAGCGAACAGGACCTGATCCCGATATTTATCGGGAGTGCGATGCCACGAGGCTAATAGTAGCAGTGCAGCTGGCAAAACAAAGAAACACTAACTGCTTAAGGAAATTCTGCAAATCAAAATGTGTAATGAACCTAAGTTCCCCCTTCAAAGGACAGGGGGCTTTACGCAATATTCCTCTTATCCTGTTGCCCAAACAACTTGGATTCAATCAGCGTTGCCAGCATTACCACAGCCCTGTTGTCTCTGTCTCCCTAAAGGGAGGACTTAGGTCGAATAGTCTTTTGTTGATGGAAAGTTTTTTAAAGAAGGAATATGCAATAGAAAATTCATCCCATTTCAGGGGACGAACTTAGGGCATACGTAGATTTATAGAGAGGGTGGTTGCTGAGCGAACAAGACCTGATCCCGATATTTATCGGGAGTGCGATGCCACGAGGCTAATAGTAGCAGTGCAGCTGGCAAAACAAAGAAACACTAACTGCTTAAGGAAATTCTGCAAATCAAAATGTGTAATGAACCTAAGTTCCCCCTTCAAAGGACAGGGGGCTTTACGCAATATTCCTCTTATCCTGTTGCCCAAACAACTTGGATTCAATCAGCGTTGCCAGCATTACCACAGCCCTGTTGTCCTTGGTTACCGCGGCCTGCACTTTTGTAGGAAAAATAGAAATGCCGTTGTAGATACTATAATGAAGGGTTAGATGATGTCCTTTGAATTTGAACTCCCAGTTGATGGCATCGAAATCGTCTTCTTTGTTGGTGAAACGTAAACTGAAACAATCGGTGAGAATATCGGCTACCTGGTAGAACCTTTTTAGTCCGCCGTCATCGGCGATTACTGCTTCTGTGCATCCAAGTGTGGTTCGTAGGGTAAGGCCCATAGTAAAAAGTATTTAGAAGGTAGTTTGTTTTTTACTACAAGACACGGATTCGTAAAACTTCGCTGCACTATTACCAATTAACTTCTAAACTTTTTTGCTTTCCGCGCTGCTTTCTCGGCAGCAGGATCGCCGCTTATTAGTTTTTCTGCTCCCACATTTTTACCATTGGTCGGACAACCCGAACCCTTCTTGAACAAATTGCATGATGTGGTGGTCATCATCACAAAACTCAGAACAGTCAGAATTAAAATTGGTTTTTTCATTCGTTTAATTTCTATGTCTTCATAACGAAAATAGATAATATTAATTGCTTGTAACAGAGTAAAACTACTAGGCAGTCTACCGTTTGCAATTGGCAGCCGGCAGTCAGGCCGTTCATAATCAATAACACTCTACCATGGCGCGGGACTGCGAACTGCTGATTGCTGATTGCAAATTGCGAACTGACGACTGTTCATCTGAACCAATCCGCATACTTCACATAGTTATTCGCGATCCGGTTGATCTCGCCGCTGATCATCTCCTGCGGAATATCTTTTACTTTCTTCGCTGGCACGCCAGCATAAATGCTTCCTGCTTCACAAACCGTATTCTCCAATACCACGGCACAGGCAGCAATGATGGTATTACTATGCACGATCGCTTTATCCATTATAATTGCACCCATCCCGATCAGCACGTTGTCATGCAGCTCACATCCATGCACGATCGCATGGTGTCCAATCGAAACATTGTCGCCGATAGTTGTGCCGCATTTTTGAAAAGTACAATGAATGCAGGCGCCATCCTGGATATTCACTTTATTGCCGATGCGGATAAAGTTCACATCGCCCCGAAGGACCGCGTTGAACCAAACGCTGCAATCATCACCCATGATCACATCGCCGACGATGGTCGCGTTGGGAGCAATGAATGTATTGTTACCGAATTGGGGGTGTTTGTTTTCTACCGGAAGTATTACGGGCATGGGAGACGTTTAAAGTTGAATGTTTAAAGTTTAAGGTTGCCAGCGACAGTTCGCTGAGCATCCTTGTTGCGTTGCACTCCCGATAAATATCGGGATCAGGTTCTGTCCTTTACTCACCAGACCTCATCCTCTTATCCTTCTCCAAAAGGAGAAGGACGGTGCTGCATTACAAATCCAAACTTCATAACTACCACATAAGCTATATCTCTTTACTCACCACTTTCGGAAACTCCGGTTAATATCGGAATGGTCGACAAGCGAGGGCTGTGCATAGTTCCTCTCCTGAAGGAAAGGTTTGGTGAGGTTTTAGTTCGTCGCAACAATTGACAACCTCCAAAATAAAAGTCTTTTTTCTTTTTCTCGTTTTATCTCTTAGCAATATTAGAGAAATTCTTTGCGTCGTAGTGTATTCTTTGCGTCCTTTGCGAGAAATAAAAAAGTTGAATCAACGGGAGCTATTTTTACAACATGTGGCGCAAACTTCACCAACTCCTTTGGCATTGGAAATAGTAAAAGCGGAAGGAGTGATGTTGTATGATGCGAATGGAAAAGAATATATCGATTTGATCGGCGGGATAAGTGTCGCAAATGTTGGTCATCGCCATCCCACAGTAATTGCCGCCATACAAAAACAACTGGATGCGTATCTCCATATTATGGTCTATGGCGAATTTATCGAAACACCGCAGGTGCAATACGCCAAACTGCTGACTGATCATTTACCAGCGTCTTTAAATTCCGTGTACTTCACCAACTCAGGCGCCGAAGCGGTTGAAGGTGCTATGAAGCTGGCTAAAAGAACAACCAACCGAACACAGATCATTGGGTTTAAAAATTCTTATCATGGTTCTACCCAAGGAGCATTGAGTTTGATGGGCGATGAATACTGGAGAAATGCTTTTCGTCCCTTATTGCCGGATGTATTGCATCTCGAATACAATTCATTTAAGTCATTGGAGGTAATTACAGAGCAAACAGCTTGTGTCATTACTGAAACGGTACAAGCCGAAGCAGGTATTATTGTTCCTTCAAAAGAGTGGATGCAGGCATTGAGAAAAAAATGTACAGATACAGGAACGCTATTAACACTGGATGAGATTCAAACCGGTTTTGGCAGAACAGGAAAGCTTTGGGGTTTTGAAAACTTCGATATCGTTCCCGATATTTTATTATTAGGAAAAGCATTGGGGGGTGGCATGCCGCTGGGTGCATTCATTGCGGATAGAAAGCTGATGCAATCATTAACTGCCGATCCGGTGTTGGGACATATTACAACGTTTGGTGGCCATCCTGTTTGTTGTGCGGCAGGTATGGCGGCGTTAAAGGTTTTGTTGGAAGAAAAGATGATGGATTCAGTCAAGCAAAAGGAAGAGTTGATCAGGTCATTATTGATCCATCCAAAAATAAAAACTATCCGTTCGTTTGGATTATGGATGGCGATAGAGTTTGATTCATTTGAAACGAATAAGAAAGTTATTGATAGTTGTATTCAACAAGGGTTACTCACCGATTGGTTTTTATTTGCGTCGAATTGTTCGCGGGTTTCGCCACCGCTGATTATTTCGGAGGAGCAGATAGAAACGGCTTGTAAGATAATAGTGAAAGCTTGTTGAATACTGACTTGTATATCGTTCGTTTATTTATAGCTGTTCGGCTAAAAACTCTTTTTGTTCCTGATAAGATTCGCCGGATAAAATATCCGCAATTGTTTTCCTGAACTCGGGAGAAGTTAAGTCATTTTGTTGTATGTCAATAAGCACTTTTTTTACTTGCACGGATGGATAATGTTTAATGATATCACGATTCTCTAAATCAACAGGAAAAAGAATTCTAAACATCATATGCTCATCCATCAACCTCCTTTTGTAAAGGTAATTGCATGCATACTGGAAGTTTAGGTTGTTGTCAAGATCTTTTCGCTGCATCGTTAAAAGAGCAATAATTCGTTTTTGTTTTGTTTTTGATCGATCGGCTAAGTAAGTAATCACATTATTGATATACAACCTGGGGTGCTCGTACAGGTTAATAAACTCTTTTGATAAGAACACATCGTCAAAACTTGTCAAATCCGCAATTTTTGTTTCAATTGAATCTATGGTTTTTGAGAAAATTTCTTTGTTTGTTGTAAGAGGCAGAGTATCTACTAAAAATCCTTTATCAAAATCATAGCGAATAGCTATTGATTTATCACTGTCATTTTTGAATTGGCAGTTTAAGTTGCAAAATAGCGTCAAAATATAAAGTAAGTTTCGAATTAAGCTCATAAACACATGGCTACACTAAAAATTTAAATAAGTAAGCCGCCAACATCCCCCCAATCACCGGTCCGATCACCGGTATCAATGCATAACCCCAATCACTATCTCTTTTATTTTTTATAGGTAAAATAAAATGTGCAATGCGTGGACCAAGGTCCCTTGCAGGATTAATCGCATAACCGGTAGGACCACCTAATGATAAACCAATTGCTAATACGAGTAATCCAACAGGCAGCGCATTTAGTGTTCCCAATGCATCGGTCGGTTTTGACATTGACAACGCTCCAAACACTAAAATAAATGTCCCGATTATTTCTGTAAGAAGATTGAATATTGGATTGCGGATGGCAGGCCCCGTACAGAATACTGCCAGCTTCAGGTCTTTATTTTCCGTTTCATCAAAATGTTGTTTGTAAGAAAGCCACACAATAACAGCTCCAGCTATTGCGCCGGCAAACTGTGCTCCTACGTAGGTTTGGACTAATGACTTATCAAAGTCACCAAAAGAAGCTAATGCTAAAGTTACCGCGGGATTTAAATGACCACTGCCTCCAAAATGCGTGGAAGCGTATACTCCTATAAATACAGCCATCGCCCAGCCGAAAGTAATAACGATCCATCCGCTGTTATTTCCTTTGGTCTTATTTAAGACAACGTTTGCCACTACACCATCGCCCATGATGATGAGTAAGGCAGTACCGGTAAATTCTCCGACAAATGGTGACATAAGCAATCAGTTTGATGAAGGAAGATAATTATTTGCTGTTAATTTAAAACTATCGATCTGTTCTTTTACCCAGTTGTTATCTTTATTCATTTCAGCAGCCAGCAATGAAGTAATTGCTGGTGCCCGTTCAATTGCTGCTTTTGCATCCAATAATAAGCTCCTTGTTCTTCTCGACAAAAAATCTTCCGTCGTCATACACATCTCTTCATTCACCGATCTTTTTATTGCTTGCTTCAATTGTTCTGCAGTTAAACTGAATATGTCAGCCGGCATCAGCGCCTGATCGTTTCCAAATAGTTTAAGCTCTTTTGTAATGCAATCTTTTTTCGCCAGCTTATTTTTTTCAATGGCGATGTTTACAACATCCTCAGCCATTTTACGGTAAGTTGTCCATTTGCCGCCTGTGATCGTTATCAAACCAGTGTCTGAAACGGTAATTAAATGATCTCTTGATAAGGCGGCAGTTCTCTTGCCACTGCTTTTTACTAATGGCCGCAATCCTGCGAACGTACTTCTTATATCACTTCGCTGGGGATCTTTACTCAAATAACGGCCAATATGTTTCAGTATAAAATCAATTTCTTCATTCAATGGTGTTGGTTCAAGTAATGATGCATTGTCTTTTGCTGTCATAGGCGTATCGGTTGTTCCCAACACCAGCTTATTGTGCCAGGGCACAGCAAACAAGACTCTTCCATCATCGGTTCGCGGTATCATAATAGCTGTGTCGCCGGGTAAAAATTCTTTATCAACCACCAAATGAATTCCCTGGCTTGTGGTCACGATCTGCTTATGCTTCGGGTTATCCATGTTCATCACGGCATCGGTAAAAACACCGGTTGCATTGATCACACATTTGCTTTTTATCTCGTATTCTTTGCCCGTAAAAAGATCCTTTACCTGTACGCCACAAACCTTTTTATTTGCTTTAATTATTCCCGAAACAGGAAAGTAATTTAACAAACACCCTCCACGCAATGCAGCCGTCTGTGCGAGGTTGATCGCCAGTCTTGCATCATCAAACTGGCCATCGTGATAAACAATGCCTCCACGCAAACCTTCGGGATCAAGTGTAGGTGCCAATTGCAATGTTTCTTCTTTGGATAAAAATTCTGAGGGGCCCAATCCCAGTTTACCCGCCATCCAATCATAGATCTTTAAACCGATACCATAGAACGGTCCTTCCCACCATTTATAATTGGGAACAACGAATTTTTGATTGTGTGCCAAATGAGGAGCGTTCTTGATGAGCAATCCTCTTTCCTTTAATGCTTCCAATACCAGTTTGATGTTCCCCTGTTGTAAATATCTTACACCTCCATGTACAAGCTTTGTGCTTCTTGATGATGTTCCCTTGGCAAAATCATGTTGCTCGAATAAAATCGTCTTGAATCCTCGTGTGGATGCATCAACAGCCGCCCCCAATCCCGTGGCGCCCCCGCCAATGATACAGATATCCCATTCGGAAGTGGATCCTAATTGCTGTATCATTTCTTGTTTGTTCAAATTCTTCTGATTGTCGGATTAGAATATTCAACACTCAATATTTAATATTCAATTTTCAATGGAGGATACGAAAGTTGAAAATTGATTGTTGACTATTGACTATTGTCCATTTAATTTTCATTTGCCCACGCAATTGAAGCATTCACCGCCCTCTGCCATCCTTTCACCAATTCAATTCTTTTTTCTTCATTCAACGAAGGTGAAAACGATTTATCGATCTGCCACTGGTGTTGTATGTCATCTATATTTTTCCAATAACCAACAGCAAGGCCCGCTAAATAAGCAGCGCCCAATGCAGTCGTCTCTGTGATCTTCGGCCGAACAACCTTACAATTCAATATATCACTTTGAAATTGCATCAGCTGGTTATTGACCGTTGCACCACCATCTACTCTTAATTCTTTTATCTGGATGCCTGAATCTGCTTCCATGGCTTTCAATACATCATATGTTTGATAGGCGATACTGTCCAATGCGGCTCTTGCGATATGTGCATTACTGCTTCCTCTTGTCAAACCAAAGATCGTTCCTCTTGCATAAGGATTCCAATGCGGCGTGCCCAGTCCGGCAAAAGCAGGAACAATATAAACACCATCTGTGTCTTTTACCTGTTGCGATAACTTCTCTACTTCCGATGAGGTGCGGATGATCCTTAATTCATCTCTCAGCCATTGCACCACGGCGCCTGCGATAAAAACACTTCCTTCCAATGCATATTCAACTTTGTCACCGATCTTCCATGCAATGGTCGTCAGTAAATTATTTTTTGACGCGATGGCTTTTTCACCCGTATTCATCAGCATAAAACAACCGGTGCCATAAGTATTCTTCACCATGCCGGGCTGTGTACATTGTTGCCCGAACAATGCAGCCTGTTGATCACCTGCAATTCCTGCTATCGGCATTCGTGAATCGGGAACAAAACTTCCTGTTACGCCATACACTTTACTCGAAGGTTTTACATCGGGCAATAAACTTTTCGGGATATCAAACAGCTTCAGCAACTCATCATCCCACTCACACGTATGAATATTCAACAACATTGTTCGTGACGCGTTTGAAACATCTGTTACATGCACTTCGCCACCAGACAACTTCCATGTTAACCAGGAATCAATTGTTCCGAATGCCAGTTCACCATTGGTTGCTTTTTTTCTTGCATCGGCAACATTATCCAGTATCCATTTTAGTTTGGTGGCAGAAAAATAAGCATCGATCACCAACCCTGTTTTTTGTTGTATCATGTTTGCATGACCTGCTGCTTTCAATTCATCGCAATAAGATGCTGTTCTCCGGTCCTGCCACACGATGGCATGATAAACAGGTTTACCGCTGCTCCGTTCCCACACCACCGTTGTTTCTCGTTGATTCGTGATACCGATACCAACAACCTGACGCATGGTGATATTCGCTTTCGCCACTGCTTCCGCCATTGTACCATATTGTGTGCTCCATATTTCATCTGCATCATGTTCTACCCAACCGGGCTGCGGAAAGATCTGCCTGAATTCTTTTTGTGCTACACTGATGATATTGCCATGTTTGTCAAACAACATGCTGCGGCTGCTGGTAGTGCCCTGGTCAAGAGCCAAAATGTATTGTGACATGCAATCTTATTTATGAAAGGAAGGTAATAAAAAAAAGTAAGGCTTGAGTTATTATGTAACCAGCTGTATTACTACTATCATCTTCGTTGCGTAGCATGCTGACGATTCTATCAGCATCTCTGACGGAGTCCGATACTCGTCAGAGTCGTCGGACCCGACATTTATCGTCGGGACTCTTCAGGATTCTGTCCCGATGCGGCGAAGCCGATCGGGATGCTGACATTCATCGTCAGCATTCGCTGCTCAGCATTTCGCCGGAGGCGAAAGAATAAAACTGCGGAACTACAAGTTCCGCAGAGCATCGTTTGCACCAAACTTTCCTACGGAACGTAATGCATCCGTATTGGATATTGCTACCCACGAGATGTCCCCACGGGACATGAAGCGATATTTAATGTTGAAGTTCGTGTTCCATCGGAACACATCGTGGGTAGAAAGATCATTTCAATTGGAAAGCGTCCCGTAGGGACGCTTCGTGCTGTCCCTTAATAAAGGACTATATAACCTCTTTATATTTTAATTATTGTCGAATAGTGAGCAGAACGTACAAGAGTGCCACGTCCCGCAATGCTGCGGAATTTCTCTTCGCTCAACAAGGGACGATGATAGAAGTACTTTAGCTGGGCTAATAATAACCTTTTAAAAACCCAATCTAAAACTTCCAAACACACCAAACCGTTTCGTCGTTTCCTTTATATCTGATGAAGGTAATAACCGCCAGATAAAATCAATGCGGAATAAACGAAAGATATTGTCGATACCGGTCCCTACTTCCAAATAAGTTTTTCCATTAAGCGTTTGAAAGGTTGTTCCATCACGGAGATTGAGTGCTTTATTTGCATCGGACAAGCTTCCCCATAAAACCTTAGCGGTCCAGAATTGCCGGAACTTTAGTTTAGGAAAAAAACGGAACAGCCCATTACCTACATTGTGCTCAATGTTCACGCCGGCATATTGATCGTGTATGAATTCATAACGGTTCATCATATTGAATGCATACTTATTGTAATAATACAATTCATTGCCAGGGGCGATGTCAAGTAACGTATAAGGTAATGTACCGAATGTTTTGCCTGCATACACAAACCAGCTCAGGTTTCCCAACGGCGGTATCTTATTATAATCCGAAACACTTGCATTCAATTTTATATAATCATAACTGCTGTGAGCGACACCGGAAAATCCTTTGATCAAATTGATCTCGCCGATAGGGGCTGGGCTGCCTGTGCTGATACGAAAGAAACTTCCATCCAGGAATTTTTCAAGATAGGCGAAGCGTATTTTGAATGTCACTTCAAAACTTGTAAGCGGATTGCCTTTTCCATTTGTTTTGAAAGAATCGATCGGTAAAAGATTTCGTAAAGGAAGCGATGACGTATGTGTGAACGTAATACGATTTGACATCCACGGCGTCACATCTTTAAAAAATGAAAGACGTGCCTGTGCCGACTTAATAGTTTTCACAGGTATATTCTTTTTTCTGACTGCAAGGGCAAAAATATTATCAGAGGTTACTTCCCCATAGTAGTTCTGGCCATAATCGATATCGTTTGTATACGAACCGGCAATAGAAGTGCGGGGATATGTTTTTTTAGGCAGGTAATAAAACTCGGCCATCCCTTTTAGTTTTTTATCACCGAAACCATAAGCGAGGTAGGAGTGAAGCCATAGTTTTTTATTAAAATATTTATTTGTTCCCAGGTCAAATCGCAGGCGAAGACCTTCCCAGCCGTTTGACGTGACCCAGTTATACCAGGGACCTATTTCATAATTGCCGATATTTTTATAGCCGGCGCCGATGAGATACATGGTATTGGTAAATTTCTTAAAGACCTGTGCGCTGGTCAATGAATCGATCATCTGAATAATACCGCTTTCCGTTTTGTTAAGTTCTTCATGCCTGGCAGATTGCCAGAACAACCTGTCTTTTTTATTAGCATCCGGTAGCGGAATTATTTCTTCCAGTTTTTTATTCTTGCTAAGTTCAATGGTTACAGAGGTATCATCGACAATGATATTGCGGTAGGTGGTTGTCTTCCTTCCAATGACGCCGAGCTTCTTCTTGCCAAATATGGATACATCTGCTACAAACTTGTCTTTAGCTATAAACCAGGTACTGTCGTTTATCATTTTATATTCCTGGATCATGCTAAGGGTTTCCAAAAAATTAATGTTAGCCTCTTTGCCTAATCGCAGGTTCATTTTTTGAATAGCAAAGGTGCCGGCATGTACCCAGCAATCGCCTTCAAACGTATTCGTTCCTTTTCGTTTTGGTGTAAATACAAGATGGTAAAACCGGCTGCCACCCATTTGCTGGGTATCGATCACAGTATAGTTATAAGCCTGGTCGCCGTTATCACTGATAGGGCTTACAAATTGTTTATCAAAAACAGCCATGAAATTATTGTATACATTCACCACCTGGTCCATCCCGCCGAGGAACTTAAGAATACTTTCATTTCTTACACCATTGGTGTTAGCGGCTTTTATTATTTCTCTTCTTTTCTTAGGGTCACGCTGATAATAATAATCGGATAAAGCTTCAGTAAGATAAGTGGGCAGGTATTTTATGCCTTCCGCAGAATCCACGCTATTAATAATGACGCCTTCAACGGGCCTGAAAAGTTTTAGCCTAGCGATCTTTTTGAAGTTAAGGTTCTTTACATCTACTTCGAGTTTATTATACAGCTCGTAAGAAAAATTATTAAAACGATAGCGGTTGTTCTGTGGTTTGTGCTCAACGATCTTTCTCCATAGCAATAATCCTTTATTTACTTTCGCTCTTACCTGCACACCCTCATTGAATGTTCCCCTTTGCATGGAGATAGAAAGAAAAACTGAGTCTTTTTGCAAATCAAGTACGACGATATAAGGTTGATAACCGACACAGGTGATGACCAACGTATCCGTTGGCCAGCTATCGAAGTGGAGTGAAAGCATTCCCGAAGAATCGGTGGATCCACCAACAGACGTGTTTTTGAATTGAACAGATGCAAAAGGAACCGGTTCACTGCTATGTTCATCCTTCACAGTAGCAGATATGAATTTTTTCTGCGCCTGTAGGGTAAGCGCAGAGAAGCCAAAGATCATACAGAATAAAACAAAGACTCTCATAGGCTAATACACAAATCTACAGCCGGATAACTGAATAAGTGTAAGGCGAGTGACAGATTTAACAATCACAACGGAAAAATTCATTTGGAAATGCTGAAATCTTCTATTTACTTTGTACTACAAAGTGCTTTTTATGAGCGAACAAAACCAACAACAAGACACTCTCCAGGAGGTTAAAGACATACGGCAGATGATGGAAAGATCCAGCCGTTTTATTTCACTCAGCGGGCTTAGTGGTGTTGCAGCGGGCATCTTTGCACTTGTTGCTGTATGGGTAGCCCGTTATGTTATCTTCAAAGAATATTGGAATGGTTATCATAAGATCGGTCAATGGGATGAAGAGGAATATGTCACTCTCCTTATCCGGCTTACCGGACTGGCCGCAGCTGTATTTACTGCGGCATTTCTTACTGCTTTTTATTTTACCTGGAGAAAATCAAAAAAACAGGGAGTGACGCTGTGGAATCATACATCACGAAGGCTAGCATGGAATATGATCATTCCTCTTGCGGCCGGGGGTTTATTTATAGCCGGCATGTTGCAATATCATGATTGGAGATATGTAGCACCTGCCTGTCTTGTTTTCTATGGCCTGGCTTTGGTAAATGCGAGTAAGTATACACTGACGGATATAAGATATCTTGGCTATTGCGAAATTATAACGGGACTGGTATGTATACAATTTCCCGGTTATGGTTTGTATTTCTGGGCCGTTGGTTTTGGTGTATTGCATATCGTATATGGTGTTGCTATGTGGTGGAAGTATGAAAGAGAATAACCCTCTGTCTCCCTAAAGGGAGGACTTAGGTCGATGTGTAATTATTTATTCTATCGTTCTTAAAATAGTTAGTTGAATGTTTGTGTGACCAGCATAAGATTTTCATGGCATCTTCGTTGCGTCGCACTCTTCAGCTTCCTGTTCTTTAATCAATAAAAAAAACAATAGTCCATTTGCTGCTTTTAGGGCTGTGAGTGGAGTTCTCCACCTTTAGGGGGAGTTAGAGGGGGTTTATGAAAAATCCTATAACAGGCTTAAATAAAGTATTTGACAACCGCATCCGTTTGGGAGTGATGAGTGTTCTTGTTGTCAATGACGAGATCAGCTTCAATGATCTGAAGCAGATGCTGGAGGTAACCGATGGAAACCTGGCTACGCATTTGGTGAGCCTTGAAGAGAACGGGTATATAAAAGTGCACAAAGGATTCATTGGGAGGAAAACCAATACGACCTACTCTGTAACCAAGATCGGTGAAAAAGCTTTTAATGATCATATCACAGCTTTGGAAAACATGATAAAAGGAATGAAATAATTTTAATGATGTTACTAGCATTCATATTTGGTATGGTTGGAATTTTAGCTGTCTGTGATTTCTTCGTTTTATTGATCGATGAAAGGAGAATGATGGGCAATGTCACTTTGAAATTAGCTGAAGGCACTGCAGTTTTCCTGGGACCTTTCTTGTTTCTTTCGATGATGGATTCAGGTAAGGAAAACAATTGCTGCGATGACAACGTGTTTTTTTCACCCCCTCATCGTTTCAGCATACACGTGCTGATAGTGCTATGTGCTGCGGCCTATTTTTATTCTTCTTACAGAAAAAGATCATCGCCGCCATTTCTTGAACTGGTCATTAATGCTTTTCTCCTGGTCGGAATTGTTTTGAATGTGTTTGTGGCTATACAAACCGACTTGCCTATGTATTGGATGCTCGGTAACGTGCCCATCATCGCATTCTTTTTTTCAATGCTATTGCAAAATCAAAGAATGCTCGTAGCTGAAATGACAGGCTGGGAAAATGAAAAGATGAATTTTGTTGAAAGGCTCAGCTTAATGATACTGCGGTCCAACTTTTTTATTAAATACCCGGTGCTCTTAATTCTTTGCTTACCCTTATTGGTTTTACTTGCAGCCCTATTGTTTTTGTTTGGACAAAAACCGGATGCCATGATCAGGGCGTTTACCGATACATATAAACATGGATTGTCTCAACTCGACTACATGTGCGATAATGTAAAATGTGGAGGTCATTATCTCTGCTCCGTAGCAGCTAAGGGGCATAAAAATATTGTAAAGCCGATTCGTACAGGAGAAAGGCATGGAAACAAGATCATCTGCAACAGGCAACTCCTGATCTCAAATGCATTTGAAGAATTGATCGAACAAAAATTTCCGAAGGCTCATCACATCATTCGGCGGAATTATGATAAGGTCGGAGATATGATCCGTAACAATGATGATATATTCAATAACAAATATTTTTCCGATTTTATCTATATAGTAATGAAGCCGCTGGAATGGACCTTTTTGTTTGTGTTGTATGTGATGGATAAAAAACCGGAGAACCGCATCGCTCAGCAATATCTTAAGAAAGCAGACCGTACAGAAATGAAAAAGAATTTTTTTTGATCATGCACTTTGAAATACAAAGTACTTTCAATTATGGAAAGAAAAACTAAAATAATCAGGAACTGGATCATCTTCTTTATGATCTCGCTTTTTCTAAGCGGGGTGACTGCTATCCCCGCCGAAACAGAATTGGCTTTTCTCACCCGTTGTTTTCCGCCAGACACTATGTTAGGAGTGTGGTTGGAGAAAGTTTATGTTGGAGTAAAAGATACTAACTGGCACTATCCTTTTATCGCTTATGGATACGATTGGCTCGCCTTTGCACATTTTATGCTCGCTATTCTATTCATAGGTCCCTTACGTGATCCCGTTCGTAACAAATGGGTGATCGAGTTTGGAATCATTGCCTGCATCCTTATTATTCCTTTTGCGCTTATTGCCGGTCATTTCCGCGGTATACCATTCGGATGGCGGTTGATCGATTGCTCCTTCGGGATGATCGGCATCCTGCCACTCAATATCTGCCTTAAAAAGATCAAACAATTAGAACTGATCATTAATAAAAACGCTGAATTATGAAACAACTTATCAAACAAAAATGGACGACATGGGCAGCATTAATGCTTGCTCTTCCTACTGCCTGTTTTATTGGGATAAATATTTTAAAAGAGGTATTTGGAATAAACGGGCCTTACGATGCTATCGATCCATGGCTTCAAACAATGGGCATCAGGCAATCACTGGGATGGAATATTAACCTGTTGATCCTTTTGGGACCTATTGCAGCATGCCTGCTCACCATTTTCCAGGTATTAAAAATTAATTGGCAATTCACGAAGGAGCAATTTGAATTTCATTTTGCGGTCAGGAAACGCTGGTTCCCTTTATTGATCGCTGCCTTTAGCGTCAGCTTGCTTGCTGTCCTGTTTCTTTATTTAGTAACAGAGAACTGTAACTGTCAAAACTTTTAATATGAAAGCGTCATTTATTATTTATTGCCGGGCCGTTGGTTTGTATGCTTTGCTTAGCCTTCCTGCCCTTGTTATCCCTTTGATGTACATCCTGTCATTATACTATGTGCTGACATTTGGCTGGCTTGCCTGGATCGCTTTTACAGTCCTGTATATAATCATAGACAATTTGGTCTTTGATTTTGTACCCAAACTAATGGTTTTGTTTGTAGCTGTAGTCATCGCGGTTGCATTTGCCTATTACATGCTTGGAATAATAATTATCAGGGATGATATATGGCACACCGGGTTTATTGCTTTTCCTTTTGCGGCAGTCATCGCCGGTTGGATCAGTGTATGTATATCCAAAGAAAGGATCAGGAGCTCTTGTTATGAGCCGGAGACAAGTAGCCCTGCAACTAATGCGCACTAAAAAATAATTTGTAGGCTATGCGACCAGGTAACTCCATCAATACAAAACCATTTTCTTTTCGTGCAAGGGCCAACAGCATTCGCTATGCGTGCGACGGTATTTATAATTTTTTTGCGCAGGAGCATAATACCTGGATACATCTTGTCGCCACAGTGATGGTCTTTGTTGCTGCATTTTGTCTGCGGGTTTCAACTAATGAAATAATAGCATTGGTTATTGTAACCGGTTTTGTATGGGTAGCCGAGATCTTCAATACAGTAATAGAAAGGATCATGGACTTTATTTCACCCGGCTATCATCCGAAAGTAAAACTGGTAAAGGACCTGGCAGCCGCCGCTGTATTGACGGCATCATTTATTGCGGTCATCACAGGTGCTATCGTTTTTATTCCTAAAATATTTTAAATGTCAATACAACAACCTGGCAAAGATCCTGTGATCCTTACGCTGCATCAGTGGTTTGTCATATCCTGCAGTTTTAGTTTTATACTGGTAAGTGCAAGAGTTGCTGCTACCGGGTCTTTAGCTTATGTTTTCCTGGTATGGAATTTATTTCTTGCTTTTATTCCTTATGCCATTAGTTACTGGCTTTGTGATAACATTCACCGGCTCAGGAATAAATTAAAACTTATCGGCCTGATTGGTGCATGGCTTTTATTCGTACCCAATGCCTTTTATATCCTTACTGATATTTATCATTTGGTTCATATTGACTCAGCGCCTAAATGGTTCGATCTTCTGCTTTTATTATCATTTGCATGGAATGGATTATTCTTTGGCCTGCTATCCATGCGGAAGATGGAAACAGTACTGCACAAAACAAGCGGCAAAACGTTTTCATCGCTGATCATCTTCTTCGTCATGCTGTTGAATGCTTATGGCATTTATCTGGGCCGCATTCTTCGCTTTAATAGTTGGGATATAGTGGCTCAGCCTTTCTCCTTATTTGGTGAAATGTTTGAAATGCTCCTGCATCCTTTTGATAACAGAACGGAATGGGGAATGATCTTTTGCTATGCAGTGTTCATGACATTACTCTATATCACTATGAAAAAACTGGCTGAAAGTTTTAACCAGTTAAATAAATAATCATTAAATCAAAAAAAATGGAAGCAGAAACGGTTATTACAAGTGTTTGGCAAAAAAGTAAGGTATTGATCAAAGGCATGTTGATCGGTGGATTGGTACTCGCATTGCTGATACCGTCTTTCTTTGTACAGGAACTCATAAAAGAAAGAGAACAAAGACAAAAAGAAGCATTTGCGGAAGTAAGTGGCAAATGGGCAGGACAACAAACATTGACAGGGCCGGTATTGGTATTGCCTTATCGTGAGATAGTGCAAGGCAGCAATAGTCAAACAACCACAGTAACGAAATTGGCTTACATACTCCCTGATAAACTCGATATCGAGTCGACAGCAAATCCTGAAAAAAGATCCCGGGGTATTTACCAGGTCATGCTTTATTCATCAGACGTAAAGATCAGCGGTAAGTTCAATGAAATTCCTTTGCAGCAACTGAAGATCGATCCTGCAAATGTTTTATCGCATGAAGCTTATGTAAGTATTGATCTTACTGACGCCAAAGGATTGAAAGAAGAAATAAAACTAAACTGGAATGATTCCGCCATTACATTAAACCCATCATCCGTTAATAATGCGGTGATGCGGGAAGCGTTTAACGCACCGGTGTCTGTTGAACCTGGTAAGCCAATTGTTTTTTCTTCGAACTTTAGTATAAATGGTTCAGGAAAATTACTTTTTACTCCAGTTGGAAAAGAGACAACAGTCAAACTTTCATCCAACTGGCCCGATCCAAGTTTTACCGGCGGACAATTGCCAGATCATCGGATCACCGACAGTGATTTTGTTGCAACATGGAAAAACTTAGCACACACACGCAGCTTTCCGCAGGCATGGACAGAAAATTCTTACGACCTGCAATCTTCTTCTTTCGGCGCTGACCTGTTTATACCAGTGAATGGTTACCAGAAAACAATGCGGTCCGTTAAGTATGCGATCCTTTGTATCCTGCTGACCTTTGCCGCTTTTTTTATTATTGAAACGGTTAACAAGAGATCAGTACATCCATTTCAATATGCGTTGATCGGACTTGCGCTGATACTTTTTTATACATTGCTCTTATCCTTTTCTGAATACACTGGTTTTAATGCTGCTTACGTCATTGCATCGGCGGCAACAGTTGGATTGATCGCCTGGTTTGTAAAAGGGATCTTACAATCGTCGAAACTGACAACTGTGCTATCAGTTGTGCTGGTGTTGATGTATTCGTATGTATTTACTATTCTGCAGTTGCAGGACTATTCATTGATATTGGGCAGTATCGGTTTGTTCCTAACGCTTGCCGTCATTATGCATTTCTCCAAAAAAATTCAGTGGTAATTAAAAGCTATTGTATGAATTATACAGAATGGGAAGTTTATTTCCAGCAAAACCAAAGTCATTTCAGGGATATTGATTTTACAGCTGCAGATGAATTGACGGATAAAGAAAAAACAGTTATTTACTCATCGTTGCAGCAATTTCAAAGGGGAGAGAACTCGGAAGGAAAACATTTGTTTGCTTTTGCAAAAACGAATCCTGATCCTGCCTACCTGAGATGTATCAGCCTTTTTATAAGAGAAGAACAATCACATGCCCGTGTGCTGGGAACCTTCATGGATAAGCATAATATCCCGCGGATCAAAAATCATTGGGTGGATGGTGTCTTCCGTTGGCTCCGGAAATCGGCTGGCCTGGAGAATACGATAAGAGTATTGCTTACCGCGGAGATCATCTCAAAGGTTTATTATGTTGGATTATATAATGCCACCGGCTCACAGCTTTTAAAAAGAATATGCAGCCAGATCCTTAAAGACGAAGATCAGCATATCGCTTTTCAATGTGATACATTAAATCCATTTTATAGAAGAAAAAGTTTTATCGGGAAATTCTTTGTTCGAAGCTGGCATTTTGTATTAATGACAGCAACGATCGCCGTTGTTTGGATGCATCATAGTAAGGTTTTAAAAAGAGGCGGGTTTGGTTTTTTAAAATTCTTCGGTTCGAATCTCCGGGTATTTTTTGAATCGGAAGCGATAATAAAAAGAAAAGCGCCTGTTGTTATGATGGAAAAGAAAATGTTATCTGCTTAACCTAAGGTTAGCATATCAACATAAAAATTGTATACCATTAAACCTTTGTTGGTTGGTGTTGTGAATCCCCTATGAACAAAAGAAAGTCTCCGCACATGTGGAGACTTTTCTGTTGCTTCTCCCCCTGTTGGCGGGATTGCAATAACGTTTCCTGGCTCGCACTATTCATCGTTCGGTACTTCTACTCAGCAATATTGGCCTCTCATATGTCCCATCGGGACATCTCGGGGGTAACATCAAGAACGGCTGCTCCAAAACGTTCCATCGGAACGTCTCGTGCTATCGTCAAATCCGGGAACATTGCACGATGCGTTCCTATGGAACGCTTCTTACACCGCAACATTCTTTCTACCCATGAGGCGTTCCGATGGAACGTAGCAATTCAAACTATCCTTATCATGCGCTTCTTAATTGCTACCGGCTAAATCGTATAAACTTTTATTGGATGATTCATGAATCCTTTAGAAAAAAAAGTCTCCGCCGTTGCGAAGACTTTTTTATTTGTGAAGTCGCATTAATCTTTTAATCAGCGATCAAAAATCAAATCCCATTGCAAAATGCCACATTGGTTTGCCACGGAAGAATGAATTCATTTCCCAGGCAGCATCTGCACGAAGGAAATAGCCAAGCAACGTACTCCTGGCGCCAAATCCATACCCACCTGCGAATGGACCAATACCACCTGCTTTGACGCGAACAGTAACGGGTGGCTGACCATATACAACAGAAGGTCTTTCCAGTTTATCAAACTTGCCGTTCCATGCAGCACCGAGATCGAAGAATTGAACTATCTGGAAGTTGCGAAGGAATGCATTGTTGATAGGTTTATTAAAGAAAGTTGCAAAGACCGGTACCCTGATCTCACTATTAATGACAACCGCATTATTACCATTGGCAACATTTTGCTTAAAGCCGCGAAGGTTAACCGCTAATGATTGATACGTATAATCAATATCCGGATCAGGTGTATTGGCGTTATTGAATTTTGGCGACAACCAATTATCAACACCGCCAAGATAATAGATCACTTTTTGACTGCCCCATGAAAAATCGCCGGCGGCTCTCATGGCCCAGATCACATTGCGATATAAAGGCAGGTAATGACGGGCATCAAACCCGGCATTGAAAAGAAATTTGCCTTCATGTGCGGCTCCTGTATTGTCGTTCTTATTTAATTGGGTGAACCAGTCCGCAAATATTTTATACCGGAGCCCGTTCCAGATATTGGTGGCAGGATTGAGCGTATTATCATAAACATATTCGAGGCTCATCTGACCGTAGGTAGTCTTGACATCTTGAAATTCGAGTGAAGCCCGGTTACGTGATGTTATCACTAATTTATCGAAGCGTGGTCCGAGTGTAGCACGGATACTTCTTACTTTATCTAAAGGAAATCTCAGGCGTGCCAGGTAATAAGTTGAAAATTCTCTTCCCAACAATGTCGGCAAATTAGTAAAGCTTACTGTGTTTTTGCTGCGGAAGAAAGTAAAGCCCCAATCCAGTCTTTTGCGAAGGTTATAGAATTCAAACAATACATCATTGTCGCTCAGGTTAGGAGCCAATCTTATTCCACCAGTGAATTTCACATCTTCCATCAGGTCTGAGGTACCCATCCTTATCATACCATTGAAATCACTTCCGTTTGATAAATAGATCGGGCCTGCGCCACCACTATAAGGTTGAAATTTATTGATAACAAGTACTGAGTTGCTGAATCCTGCTACAACATAATCAGCAAAGAATTTTGGAGGCCGGTATTCATACAGTTTGGCCTTGCGCAGTACCGGTTGATTAGCTATTTGTTCCGATTCTACTACCGTTCCTTTTTTACTGGCAGTATCTTTTTCATTTTGAAATTCATTCTGGAAAAAATCAGTTTGTTTTTTAGCTGTATCCTGCATGTTTTGTTCATCCTGCTGCGCAGCTTTCATTAACTCTTTTCTTTCCGCATCTATCACCTGCTTCATGTATTCGGTGGGCCTTGCAGATACATTGCGGTCGTGAATAGCTTTTTCATCCACCTTCAAACGATATAATAGTTTTACATCGCCAAGCTTAACCACTTCACTTACCTGTTGATTGTCGCCGGCAGTTCTGGTTTCGATCAAACTGCTCTGGTAATTGGTCAATGGAAATACATAAGAAGAGTCCTTGGTAATCGAAACAAAACCGACAGAGTCGATATCGTTTTTATTCCAGACTTTGAGTACACTGTCTACTTCTGCAACGGGGGGATTACGTAATATTTCATCGCCGATAAATACCAAAGTATCAAGACCGGCTCTTTCCGTTTGGAAAAAACCAGCGTAGCGGTTGTTGACACCATTTTCATCACTTACGAATGTGAAATGAGAGGTATTGTATTGTGAAGGGAACCTCGCATTGCCATGCCGCAGCGCCGTCATTTGCGATATCTGTTTGAATTCAGATTGATTCCAGTTGTCGATCAGGAAAATATTAAAACGTTTGGCAGGTAACGAATCATCGCTGGTAGCGGCTGCAGCGGAAGGACGATTACTTGCATAGAGGATCCCCGTTTTATTCGGAAAAGCAACAAAAGAAGGATCAAGATCATCATAAACATCATTGGTGATCTGTTCAAAAGTTTGTTTGTCGAGCTTATAGGTATAAATATCGGTTTGGCCGCTGCGGATAGCGCTTAATAAAAGGGTATTCGCATCAAGCATGTATTTCATATCCTGCACCTGGTCAAACATGGGTAGTTCCTGTTTGATCATCTTTACACGGGTGTTCAGGTCATATACAAACAATTTCAATTTACCTTCCTGGCTATAGATACAGGCAAGCCTTGTTCCTTTTCCATCCCATGCAAGGATCGGGTAGTTAGGATTTTTTTCATCTTCCTTTGAACGGGTACCAAACTTCAACAGCACTTTACGGCTAACAAAATTTTCCATTAACACAACGGAATAGATCCCTTGTTTGAATTCAACTACTGCATAGGTGAAACTCCGGGGGATCGGGTTTGCATTAAAACGAATGAAATCTTTTTTGCCGATCACTTCACTTATCGATAATTGTCCTTTAGGAGTATTGCGGCGGCCGCGAAGATCCTTATAGTACCCCTGCGGTATTTCGACCATGAAATCTTTCAATACATCTTTGAACTTCTTCTTCGCTACTTTTTGTGAAGCGCTGTTGAGATTGCGGTAAACACGGGAGAGATATAATAAATAAGTTGTTTTGCTCTTGCCATATTTATCGGCAATAAATTTCCAGAAAGCATGGCCGGCAAGATTTGGTTTTTCAAATGCAAACTGGTAAAAGTTGCTGTACGTACCAGAAAGCATGATACCCCTGAGATCATCATCTAAAGAAGGGCTCCAGTTCTCTGCGGCGTATTCGATATAACCATCGGTCAGCCATTTGGGAAGGTCAAGCAATGCCTGGTTGGCAGCAAACTCGCCAAGGTCATCACCGAATAAAATATTTTCAACTAATACCCTTGCAATCCCCTGGCGTATCTGGCGTCGAAGGTTATCATGATTGCCATCAAAGTAGACGAGCATCTTATTGTTCACCAGCTTGGTGATGCCACCTGTATTTTGCCAGTCAATACCCAAGCCAATATTGGATTGCTGCATTTCATCAAAGTTGTTATACACAACGATGTTGGTGCGGCGTTGCAATCCGTATTCAACAAATTCTTCAAGACCGGGTAATTGGTCCTCGGCGATCTGGGCCACGTATTTACCAAGCCCGAGACCATCCTGGCTGAAATACGTGTTAAAGTTTTCGGTCTGGTAATATCTCCATTTGAATTTCTGGTACTGAACTCGGTTCTTGCCAAACTCCACGGTACTCACCTGCGCATTGGATCCGGTACACCAAAAAAAAGAAATGCAGGCAATCAGGCATGATAGTTTCTTCATAAAATCTTGTTGCTGTTTCTAGTCACTTAATTTAATCGTTACAATTATCCTATTTGTTGCCGGTTGTGGTTATACTTGAGTTAAAAGCCGGGAAGATCGTTGTCCCACTCCCCGAATTTTGTTCAAATTACGATGAATTGGTCAATGAAGATGTATGAATGTATCTTTATACCTTCAAAGCCCTCACCCGTGAATTGTGTTTTAAAATTACAAAAAACCATCCATGTTAAGCATTAAGGCGTTCACATTTAACCCGGTGGAGGAGAACACCTATGTGCTGTATAACGAAAAAAAGGAGTGCTGCATTATAGACCCGGGCTGTTATTTTCCTGAGGAAAAAGAAGAACTGAAGACGACAATTAAAACTGCCGGGCTCAGGCCCGTGCTGCTGTTGAATACACATTGCCATCTCGACCATGTTTTCGGTAACCAGTTTGTATATGAGACGTGGGGATTACCGCTTCATATTCATGAAAAGGAAAAGCCGGTATTGGATTTCGCCCCCCAATCGGGATTGATGTGGCAAATGCCGGTTGAAGATTATACCGGGCCATTAAACTATTTAAAGGAAGGTACAATCATAAAACTTGGTGATGAGAAAATGGAAATACGGTTCACGCCGGGTCATTCGCCGGGCAGTGTTTCCTTTTATCATGAAGCGGGTGGTTTTGTGATAGGCGGTGATGTATTGTTCAATGGAAGTATTGGAAGAACCGATCTGCCGGGTGGTGATTTTGATATATTGGTTAAAAGTATCCAAACAGAATTCTTTACACTGCCGGATGAAACCAAAGTTTATTCGGGGCATGGACCGGTAACGACTATCGGATTTGAGAAAATGAATAATCCTTTTGTGAAGTTGTATTAACAGAATCCCCCTGCTCCCTCTCCATTCATGGAGAGGGCCGGGGTGAGGCGGATTTGAAAAGATGAATAACCCGTTTGTGAAGCTTTATTAGCGGAGTCGTGTCTCCCTCTCCATTTATGGAGAGGGTCGGGGTGAGGTATAAAATCAATAATCCGTTTGTGAAGATCTATTAAACAATTTTAGGTCTTAAATACTTCCCCAACACCGGCAATCGCTCCAACTCCTTCCTCTCAATTTTAAAAACAAATAGCGTAAACAAAAGAAGCAATGCCGTAGCTGTTCCAATATTAAACCACCGGTTCGCCCATAATTCAGTCAAACCCCGATGAGCAATATATAATAAGATGACCAGCACTAAATAAGCGATCAGTTTTTTTCTTGCGTAAGGAACCGGGTAATGTTTCTGTCCCAACAGGTAACTCGTGATCATCATAAATAAGTAACAACAAAACGTTGCAATCGCCGCACCGGAATAATGGTATTTGGGTATTAAAAGTACATTCAATACAATCGTGATCACAGCACCGCCAATTGTAATGGCAGCACCAGTCATATTTTTATTGGTGAGCTTGTACCAGATACTCAGGTTATAGTAGATACCAAGGAAAACATTTCCCAATGCAAGTAAAGGAACAATGCTCAGGCCTTCTACCCATGCGGGTTTATGAATAGCCTGGAAGAACCAGGCAAAGAGATCGATATACAAGCTTATAAAAAGGAACATAAAGCAACAGGCGATCACAAAAAACTTCATGATCCTAGCATAGGTCCTTGGCGCATTTTCTTCTTTGCTTTGTCCAAAAAAGAAAGGCTCGGCTGCCATTCGAAATGCCTGGATCATTATTGTGATAAGTACAGCAAGGCGATAAATATTACCGAAGATCCCCAATTCATGCTTGGCTTGCTGTGCCGGAAGGTCCACTACATGCTGATAGATCAGTCGGCTGAGCATATCATTCACCATACCACCCAATCCCACTATGATCAATGGATAGGTATATCGCATCACTTTTTTCCAAAGCGCTTTATCGAAACTAAAATGAATTTGCGCAAATTCTTTTCTTAATAAAAGAAAAGTGAGAACGCTGCCTGCTATGTTGCCGATAAGATAATAACCAATACCGATATCTTTATTATAGAACGTTCCTAAAAATGTATTGGGGTTGTTATGTACGTATTTCGGAATTACAGCAAGAAATAAAACAACTACAATAATATTAAGCAATACGCCGGCTAAGGTTGCAAACGCATATCGTTTTGGCCTGTTCTCCTGCCGCAGGCGTGCAAAAGCCAATGTGCTGATCGCATCAAAAAAGATAATGGCCGTCATCCAGGTGATATATTCTGGATGTTTATCCAGGTTGGCCCAGTGTGCAATGTTGTCTTTGAAAAAAAACAACACCGCGGTAAACAGGATGGTAGATACGATGAGCGAAACGGATAAGGTATTGTATACTTTTTTTTGATCATGGTCCCTGGAAAAATTGAAGTAAGCTGTTTCCAGGCCATAGGTAAATAAGACATTCAGAAAAGGGATGATCGCATATATCTGCGTAAGATCAGCGGTTTTGGATGGTTGTGCAAAAATCAGCGGCAGGGTAAGGTTCATGATATACCCGAGGAAGCGACGCGTAATTGTAGGTACACCATACCATAAAGTTTGCCCGGCCAGTTGTTTTACTCCACTCAAAAGGATTGGATATTTGAGCAAATGTAATTGATGGCTCTTCAAAAAACGAATATGCCTGCCCAAAGCATTTCTTAAAAGGATGTTTCAAAAATCTGAAAGAATGGATTGCACGCAACGACGCGGCGACGCAACAGGAAATAATCAGGCGTGTTTTCGCTGCGACGTGGCGCCGCCGCGAGATGACAAAGCCTTGGTCGCCCTTAGCCATGCAACGCATTTCATCTTTATTCTATCTTTGTAAAAAGCCGCAGTTATGAGAAAGACCATCCTTTTATTAATATTAGTTCTTACCACCTCCTCAGTCATTTTTTCCCAGGCCTATGAAGGCAAGATCGAATACGATAAGAAAAAGCAGGAAGCTTTTGTGATCGAATACCCTTATCCGCAGGAAGCCGTTGAAAACGCATTAATAAAAAAAATGGAAGAACTCGGCTATAAGGGTAAGGAAGAAAAAGGGTTGTTCAATAAAGACAAAGGATTCAGGGTTTATAAAAGCGCCTTTGTTACGGATATCAACTCCGGCAGTATGGATTATGCCTTTAAAGTTGAATCAAAAGGAAAGAAGGACAAAGAATCTGTGATATATATGGTGATATTGGCCAAAGATGGAATCAATGCAAAAACAACTTTTGAGTCCCGTGACGTAGATAAAGCCAAATCATTTTTGAATAACCTTCAGCCAATGATGGAAGCGGCTAACCTGGAACTGGAAATAAGGGACCAGGAAGGAGCGGTAGCAAAAGCAGAGAAGAAATTAAAAGATCTGAAAGACGACCAGGATTCGATGGAGAAAAAAATAAAGAAGCTGCAGGAAGATCTGAAGGATAATGAAAAGGACCAAAAAGACCAGGCGAAGGAAATAGAAAACCAGAAACAGATACTGGAAACTATGAAGGGGAAAAGAAAATCATAATAACTACGGTTGCCTGAACCGTGGGTCAGAAATAAAAGTTGAATCAGTCAATGTTCTTAGAAATGTAATGACGTCGGCAGACTGAGTCGCATTTAAATTTATCCCATTTACCAACAAAGGATCAAGTGTAGCGCTTTGCTGCACACCTGCCCGATAATGATTAATACATTGACCCAACGTATTAAACCGGCCATCATGCATGTAGTTGGCAGAAATGTACGTGTTGCGTAATGTCGGTACTTTAAACTTTAATGAATCGGATTTATTATTTGTTAGCCGCATTTTGCCATAATCATTTAAAAGATTGTCGACCGGCAAGCCAATGTTGCGGAAACTATAATCAGTGAATAAAGGTTCGGGGTGACAAGTGGAACAATTAGCCTGGTAAAGCTGGTAGCCATTTAACTCCTGGGCATTGAACGTTGCTTGTCCCTTTTTATAGCGATCGTATTTTGAATTGGCCGATGTCATATAACCGGTGAACTGGGCCAATGCTTTTAAAATAAATTCAGGTCGTATAAAATTGCTGCGGAAAACGTTTTTGAACAGATCCCGGTATTCAGGATCTTTTTGCAGCTTGTTTATTATCCCATTGAAAGATTCTGCCATTTCGGTATGACCATTGATAGGTTGAGCGGCTTCATCAAACAATGAATTGAATTCTCCATCCCAATGAAATGTCGTTTGCCAGGCTAAATTGAAAAGTACTGGTGCGTTGCGTAAGGTATGCGAGTTGTTGTAGCCATGACTGCGATCATGATCAAACGTTCCGAATGCAGCAACCTGTTGGTGACAGGATGCACAGGGAAAGTTTCCGTCCAATGAAAGGGCTCCGTCATAAAATAATTTGCGACCCAGTTCAAAACCTTCTTTGGTTAATGGGTTATCGTTAAATGTATATGCCGGTGCAGGAAAATTTTCGGGAATTACTTGTTGTAATGATTGAAGATGATTTGGATTATCCCTGCGGCATGATCCTAATCCATAAGCCAGGATCATTGCAAAAGTTGCGATAAGTAATATGGCTGAAGCTGTTTTAACCATGCTCGATCAAAAGGTCTTGTAAAGGCTATACTATAATAAATATCCGATATATAAAAGATTATTCACTCTAAGTCTCCCCTTCGGGGGACAGGGGGCTTTTTTCTTTCCGATTTTATATCGCCCTTTTTCTTTTTAGACTCTAATCTTTTCTCTATTGCTGCTTTACTTATTTTGGTCGGTATCCTGAATTTTTTCTTTTTTAACGCATCAGCGATCAGTTGGTTGATCTTTTTTATCACTTCGTGTTTGTTCTCCAGTTGGGTACGGTATGTCTGTGATCTCACCTGTAAAAAACCATCTGAAGTAATACGATTAGAAAGTTTTTCTTTAACAATGGTTCTTTGCTCACCAGTTAATAATAAAGAAGAATCAACCGGCAAGGAACCTATCACCGCTGTTTCCACTTTGTTTACGCTTTGGCCACCTTTGCCACCACTACGCGTAGTTTGAAATTGTATCTCGGATGAAAAATCAATCATAGTCGACGTTTGCTAATTGCTCACTATTGGTGAGAAAGGTCAAATTTACTGTGTGATAACCAGAAACCGGTAACCGGAAACCAGTAACTTGCCTTCATGCGGGCTGTAATACAAAGAGTCAGTAAAGCAAGCGTAACAATTGATGGAAAGATCCATTCAGCGATCAGCGAAGGTTTATTGGTTTTATTGGGGATAGAAGATGCGGATACAGCCGGAGACATTGAATGGTTAAGCGGAAAGATCGTCAATCTTCGCATATTCAATGATGAGAACGAGGTAATGAATGTGTCGGTTATTGATAAAAAAGGTGAGATATTATTGGTAAGCCAATTTACCCTGCATGCATCTACAAAAAAAGGAAACAGGCCGAGCTACATTAAAGCAAGCAAACCTGAGATCGCGATACCTCTTTATGAAAAAATGATACAACAACTTTCAAATGACCTGGGCCAGCCAATAAAGACCGGGATCTTTGCCGCCGATATGAAAGTGGAATTGCTAAACGATGGACCTGTTACTATAGTGATGGACACCAAAAATAAAGAATGATCCGGCTACCGACTGCCGACTGGGGACTGGCGACTGCTAACTGAAAACTGCTCACTGTACCCCGATCTTCTCCGTATAAGGTTTAGATCCTTCAAGGTGTATCATTACAAAAAATACTTTTTCAGCGATATTAATATTAAAGGTGAATGAAGTAGTATTAACTTCTTTTTCTTCTATAATACGATGACCACTCGCGGTCCATACCATAATGCTTTTAATGTTCTTTGTGCTTTTAACGGTTACCTGTTTACCGGAGGTAAGTATTTTATAAGGCTTATTGGGTCCCTGGCCTTCACCCTGTCCTACAGGAATGGGTTGTGCATAAGTGAAAACCGATAGTAGTGTAATGACAACAAAGGTCATAAGTCTACGGAAAAGCAGAGTCATAGAATACCAAATTTGGTTTTAGATAATTGGTTTTACTGCTTCATAAGGTAGGATAGTAATGGAACGGGTCGCTAAAACGACAAGAATCATGCTATATTGCAAGCATTCTCCAAAAATTTTGTTATGACAATTCAGGATGCCCAGCAACAGGTAGATCAATGGATCAAAACTGTCGGTGTTCGTTATTTCAGTGAGTTGACCAATATGGCTATATTAACCGAAGAGGTTGGCGAGCTGGCAAGGATCATGGCCCGTAAATACGGTGACCAATCATTTAAAGAATCAGATAAGAACAGGGACCTGGGCGATGAGATGGCTGATGTGTTATGGGTATTGATCTGCTTGGCCAATCAAACCGGGGTTGATCTTACAGAGGCATTGCAAAAGAATTTTGAAAAAAAGAATATGAGGGATGGCGAGAGGCATAAACAGAATGAGAAGTTGAAATAATGCGGCATTAAATATTATGTTTGATTTTTTAAGAATATTAGTTCAGTTTTTTGATAAATATCATATCCCATACATGCTGTGTGGTAGCGTGGCAATGAGTAGCTATACATTACCACGGTTTACACGTGATTTCGATTTTGTAGTCGATCTGAAGCCAACGGATGTTTTGCTTTTATCTAACTATTTTAAAGAAGGATATTATTGCGACATAGATGCAATAAGCGAAGCGATAAAAAATAAAAGCACGTTTAACATCATTGATCACAAAAGTCATTACAAGGCTGATTTTGTGATATTGAAAGATGAGCCTTACCGGCAGGAAGAATTTGGCCGCAGGAGGAAAATAGATTTTTTGGATATGAAAATTTATATTGTTTCACCTGAAGATCTCCTGTTATCAAAATTGATATGGATACAACAGCTGCAAAGCGAACTGCAAAAAGAAGACATCAAACGTCTCTGTGAGCTAAAAGATCTGGATTGGAGCTATGTGATGCATTGGATAGGAACACTTAATTTAAATACCTTTGATCTTATAAAAAATGACTGATACTCCTCAACATATAAAAGACCTGCAATTGAAACTTTGGCTTTCCCGGACACCGGGAGACAGGCTCTTCCAATTCCTGGTAGATAATGATGCTATGTACCAGGCATTAAGAAAATTTAAGATCAGTATGAATTTGCCTCTTGATGGCCTCGATCCGGAGGGAGAATACATGAAAAAGAAAAAAGAAACGAATAAGCTTTAAGAAAAATATTTTTTTGAAAACATTTAGTAAAATGCAAGCCTAAAATAAACCACTTATGTAAGCGTTTGAATTAACTCATCATAAGCATATGAAAATTCCTATAGCCTGCCTGTGTCTTGTTTTCAACTATACGGGTTTTAGCCAACCAAATAATCAAAAGCAAATATTCAGTGACACCTCAGTATATTTTATCCAGCAGCCCGATAGTTTGCACCCTGTTCAGCTATCAGCCGATGAATTAGAAACGACCAGCCAGTTGTTGATCCAGGCGATAGACGCATTTAATGCGGAGGAACAACGATATGCTGATTCTGTAAATCCAAAAAAGAAAAAAAGGAGAGCACAGGCTATCCGGCTCGATGCCGGTGACTATAATTTCAGATTGATACCCGTGTTAAATAGCAATGGCGAAAAAACGATTCAGATCAGCGGCAGTTGCAAAGGGAGATACCGTTCCGGGAAAAATAAGAAAGCAAATGATAAAGATTGGAAGCGAAACTTTATGGACGGAAATACGGTTGCGGATGGCGGTACCTGTTTTATTTCTGTAGTAATTAATTTAACGCTGAAGATTCACGGGAGGTTAGGCATCAATGGACTGGCATAAATAAAATGAAAGAGCCTGGACAGGCAACGATTTTATCGCAAATGATGTCAAACAAAAAAAATAGTTATGAGAATTGTCCTCATCATGCTCGTGTTAATAGCAGTTTGTTCTTCCTGTAAGAAATCAAAAGATGCCGGGAGTGGTTGTGCAAATTTGGGGTGTTCATATTCTGAAATTTTTGCCTTCAGGCTGGTTGACAAAACAACGGGTGCCGATGTTATGTTCGGGTCAAATCCGCCTTACACTCCAAATGATATAAAACTTTTTTATGACGCGGGAAGGACAACACCTCTTCAATTTTTTGCAGATAGTACAGGCAAATTCATCATAACGCATATTGAAAAAGACATGTATCTCGAAATAAAAGGGACAGATATTTATAAACTTTCAGTCACCGGCTTATCGGTTACCTGCTGCGGGAAAATTATTAAGGAGATGTGGCAGGATGAAAAACTTCTGTGTTCCAGTTGCGCTTACGTTATATCTGTGCCAATTAAGTAGAGCTTGGTTTTCATCCATTGCCGGTCAATTTACAAGCCCTGTTCTCTTATCTTTGCCGCCTATGGCAACAGATAGCAACAAATTCCAGGCAATTATTTCTCATTGCAAAGAATACGGATTTATTTTTCCTTCCAGCGAAATATATGATGGCCTGCAGGCCGTATACGATTATGGCCAGTGGGGCAGCGAACTGAAAAAGAATATCAAAGATTATTGGTGGGACAGCATGACCCGCATGCATGAGAATATCGTGGGTATTGATGCGGCCATCTTCATGCATCCTGCAACATGGAAGGCCAGCGGACATGTTGATAATTTCAATGATCCCATGATCGATAATAAGGATAGCAAGAAACGTTATCGTGTTGATCATTTGATAGAAGGACATGCTGAGATCATGGAAAATGATGGAAGGACAGATGAAGCAAAGGCCTTGCTGGAGGATATGGATAAATTATTGGCTAAAGATGATTTTGATGGGTTAAAGAAATTAATAACTGATCATGGTATTAAATGCGCTATAAGTGGAACAGGTAACTGGACCGACATCCGGCAATTCAACTTAATGTTCTCTACAGAGTTTGGTTCTACCGTTTCATCCGATGATGAGGATAACAAAGTCTATCTCCGACCTGAGACGGCACAGGGAATATTCGTCAACTTTCTCAACGTGCAAAAGACCGGGAGAATGAAAATCCCGTTTGGTATTGCACAAATTGGTAAAGCATTCCGTAATGAGATCGTGGCAAGACAATTCATTTTCCGTATGCGTGAGTTTGAACAAATGGAAATGCAATTCTTCATTCGTCCCGGTACACAAAAACAATGGTATGAACACTGGAAAGAAGAAAGATTGAAATGGCATTTGAGTTTGGGTTTCTCCAAAGACAAATACCGGTTTCATGATCATATCAAATTAGCTCACTATGCCGATGCGGCTTGCGATATTGAATTTGAATTCCCTATTGGTTTCAAAGAAGTGGAAGGTATTCACTCAAGAACTGATTTTGATTTGAAGCAGCACCAGGAATACAGTAAAAAGAAGATGCAGTATTTCGATAACGATGTGGATGAAAGCACAGGCAAGCCTTTTGGTAATTATATTCCTTATGTGATCGAAACTTCTATTGGTTTGGATAGAATGTTTCTGTTGGTGATGAGCAACGCCTATACAGAAGAAGATCTTAGTACGCCGGAAAAGCAAGATAATCGTGTAGTCTTAAAATTACCCGCTAAACTGGCGCCCATGAAGCTGGCGATATTGCCATTGGTAAAAAAAGATGGTTTGCCGGAAATAGCAAGAAAGATCATGGATGACTGTAAAAGCCATTTCCGTTGTTTCTATGAGGAAAAAGATACGATAGGGAAACGTTATCGTCGCATGGATGCGATCGGTACTCCTTTTTGTGTGACGGTAGATCAGCAGACAAAGGAAGATAATACAGTTACTATTCGTTATAGAGATTCGATGAAACAGGAAAGAGTGCCGGCAGATAAAGTGAAAGAAATTATCCTGGAAGCTATGTCATAATTCATTTTATGAAAAGGTATTCACTGTTTTTGCTGGTTACAGTTGTTTGTCTTTGTTGTAATAATATTAGACAAACGAAGCTGAGCGAAACAGATAGCAGGGAAATAAGGGAGTTTATGATGTCTTACCAGGAAGCCCTGGCAAACTCGGATTGGCCGCGGCTTATTACAAAAATTCATCCGGGTGTATTTAAATATTTCTCAAAAAAAGATATCGAAATTGAATTAGACAAAGCATTCAAAGGAAAAAATTTTGAAACTCATTTTATAGGAATGAGTGTTGATTCCATTTCCCCGGTAATTATTAAAAATTCAATCAAGTATTCATTGTTAAGACTGGGTATGACGGCCGACATGATTTTTACCGATACATTAGATGGCACTTACACAAGAGAATCTCTTGAAAAAGCTTGTGAGGGCCTAAAGAACGAGTTTGGAAAAGATTTCCGGGGCTGTACGGTCAAATCGAATGGGATACAATTTTCCCTTGCTGATCATTGTTATGTCATATATCTGCCGGAAGAGAAAAAATGGTTTTGCCTGACAAAAGACATGGAATCGAAACAATTCGTTGATAAAATTATTCCGGCAGATGTGAGAAAAGCCTTAGGTTTTTAATTTGCCGGTATTATAGTCAATTATTTTGGAATGAAAGCAGAAGAAATAGCACAACTACGAAAAGATTATACATTACACTCATTGAGTGAAGAGGATGTTGCTTCATCACCCATTGAACAGTTTGATAAATGGTGGAACGATGCAACACAATCGCAGATCGTTGAGATAAACGCTATGATACTGGCTACCGTTGCCGATGATGGTTTTGCTGATGCAAGAACCGTTTTATTGAAAGGCTTTGATGAAAAGGGATTTGTTTTCTTTACCAACTATGATAGCGTTAAAGGCAAACAGCTTGCACTTAATCCAAAATGTTGCTTATTGTTTCATTGGAAGGAACTGGAAAGACAAGTACGTATAACAGGTACTGCTGAAAAAATAGCTGTTGAAGAGAGCAATGATTATTTCAATAGCCGCCCCGATGGAAGCAAGATCGGTGCGTGGGCCTCGCCTCAAAGTAAGATCGTTGAAAGTAAATCGTGGCTGGAAAAGTCTTTCAATGATTATTCTGAAAAATTCAAGCAGGGAAAAATTCCAAAACCTCCGCATTGGGGTGGTTATAGAGTTAAACCAATAAAGATTGAATTCTGGCAGGGCCGGCCAAGCCGAATGCACGACAGGATACTTTATACTGAAACAAGTGCCGGTAAATGGAAAATAGAAAGATTAGCTCCCTAATTTTATGCACCAAACTGCTGCAAATGATGATCGAGATGTTTCCAGGTAGCCTTACTCCATTGATCTTTGGTCATCTTACCCCACACGGGGTGCTTTAATAAAATGATATTCTCGCTGGAAAAACGGTCTATCAATGCTAATAACTTTTGCTTTTCCGTTTCAAAATTTTTTGAATCAGTAACGACGTAAGACTTATCGGTAGGCAAACCTTGTTTGTAAGGTTTATCGTTATATAAAATATTTTTCACGAGAGGACCAATCAATTTTAATAAAAGGCCTCCTTTCACTTTATGTTCACCGTATGCACAGCTGATCGGCAATTGCACATGCGCCAGCATCTGGCTCACATCCATCTTGCCCCATTTCCGTTGGGTTTGCGGAGTTAATTTATTAATGCGGATAATAATGTCCTGCTTTACTGCAGGATTAAACATGTCTTTTACTTCCATATAACTGATTATGATCTTTGATCGAAGTAAGGGATCTCATCATGGCTCACCGCTTCTTTTTGTTCCCAATAAGCCATTGTTACCACATGTCCGTCTTTTGTCCTTAATAATCTTCCGAAGATAGCATTGGTTGGATTGAATGCGACATTGGTTACACCGACGGTAAAAGTTTCGGGAGGCGGAGGTGTTGGTTCAACCGGTTGTGCCGTTTCACCTTCGACTGGCTTTGGGCCCGGCGCAGCTTTTGCTGGCGGTGAAGGCACGACTATCACGGTAAATTTATTCAGCTCCAGTAATGCTTTCAAGAACTCCACTCTTTCTTTCGATGCATTCTTTTCTACAATGGCGCATTTCACACCATTCAACTCTTCAAATTCATGATTTTTATTGATGGCCATATTTAAAAAATCGAAAGTCAAAAGTAAAAATTAAAATGGGTAGAGGCTTCTGGTTTGAATTTTTACTTTTGACTTTTTACTTAATGAGTGAATGAATATAATTATAAGCTCCGTTGTATAACCCTGTAATGATAATACCTCCCACACATATCAGCATTGCGATCTTTGGTAAAAAAGATGCATTTACTTTTTCTATGGGATTCTCGCTTGTGTCCATGAAAATTGCTTTTACTATTCTCAGGTAATAATAAAGTGATAATACCATATTCAAGGCGGCAATGGTGATCAGCCAATAATTTCCTTTGCCTGCGCCTGCCAGCAATAAAAAGAATTTGCCAAAGAAACCTGCTGTGGGTGGAATGCCGGCTAAAGAAAATAAACCGATCGTCAATACCCAGCTTAATAACGGGTTGGTTTTATAAAAACCTTTATAATCATCTACACTTTCTCTTCCTGTTGCCGCACTTACCAGGGAGATAACACCGAATGCTGCCAGGTTAGAAAATACATAGATCATGATAAAAAAGATCACTGAGGCGCTGCCTTCGACTGATTCACCGCTGATACCGATCAAAATAAATCCAACTTGTGCAATAGATGAAAAGGCGAGGAATCGTTTCATATTTTGTTGCCGCAATGCAAACAAATTGCCAATGATCATGGTTAGCACCGAAATAAGGAACAGCATATTGTACCAAGTCGTATTCAATCCCTGGAATACATTGTATAAAACGGATACCAGGACAAATAATATAGACCCTTTTGAAACAACCGATAAATAAGAAGTAACTGCTACCGGTGAACCTTCATATACATCCGCCGTCCATAAATGAAAAGGAACGGCCGATATTTTAAACCCAAATCCTGCGATCAAAAGTATAAATGAAAATATATGCAGGTTATTAAAATTGGTAAGCTGCGATGAAAGTTCGCTAAAGTTCAGTGTGCCCGTTGCCCCGTACAGCATCGAAATGCCGAATAGCAATAAGCCCGATGAAAACGCGGAAGACATAATGTATTTCATCGCTGCTTCTGATGATTGTTTTTTATCGAGATCAAAATTAGCCATGGCTGCCAGAGGAATACTGGATAGTTCAAGGCCGAGGTAGAACATGAGCAGGTTGTTGCTGGAAAGCATGAAGAACATTCCAAGCAAGGTTGATAGCATCAGCATATAAAATTCGGGAACATGCTTATGTTGTTTCAACCAGCTATGCGATTGTAATGAAATGATCAGCGTGGCGATATTCAAAATGTTTTTTTCAAATGCCAGCAGTTCATTTGTGCGAAACATATCGCCAAACAATGTTCCCGGGCGGATATAAAAAAAACCGGCTGCAAGGTTAATGAAGAGTAACACGTTTATAACCGAAAGCAACGTTTCTGTTTTCCATTCGTTCTTAGCCAGTTTAATAAATAAAAGGATAAAGATGATCAATGTGATCAGCAACTCCTGTTTCATCAATATGAAAAAATCAATCACCATTCGTTAATTCATAATTTATTTAACTGTTACCGCTCTATTGATACTATTCATTATTGTTTCAGTTGCCGGGTTGATCAGGTCAGTGAGAAAGAACGGGAGTATGCCAATCGCGATAATGCCAATGATCAGCAATGCAGCCGCCAATTTCTCATTCCATCCGGCATCACCCAATTGAAGATGCTCATTATTTTTCACCGGTCCCATGATAGCTGATCCAACAGCTCTCAAAATATAAACTGCTGTCACAACAATAGAGGCGCATGCAACAATGGTGGCGATACGATAAAACATATCTCCTTTTTCCCATGAACCCATGAACACCGTCATTTCAGCAATAAAACCACTGAGGCCAGGTAAACCAAGTGAACATAATCCCGCAAGCACAAATACGGTGGAAATAAAAGGCATCATCTTCATGAGTCCTCCCAATTGTGCTACCTGTCGTGAATGAGTGCGGTCGTAGATCATTCCAATAGCAGCAAAGAATAGAGCAGTCATCAGTCCGTGTGATACCATTTGTATTACCGCACCATTGATCGCAGTTTGGGTCAGCATGCCAATACCCAATAAAATAAAACCGCAATGGCTAACGGAAGAATAAGCATTGATATATTTCAAATCGGTCTGCATCATCGTGGCAAATGCACCGTATAAAATAGCAATGCAGGCCAGGATGATTATTATAGTTGAATATTCTTTCGCGGCTTCGGGCATCAGCCAGGTAGCAACTCTTAAACAACCATAGCCACCGAGTTTCATAGAAATGCCGGCAAGAAACATGGAAGCTGCTGTTGGCGCTGAAGAGTGACCATCGGGTACCCATGTGTGAAAGGGAAATAAGGCCGTGAATATCCCAAAACCAACAAATGCAAACGGAAAAAATATTTTCTGAACATGCACCGGTATGTTCATCTTGATGACATTGAAAATATCAAAACTGTGTTGTCCATTTATATTGGTATTAAAATATAAACCGGCCAGCCCGACAAACACCAATGCTGAGCCGCCCATCAGCATTAATGCCAGTTTCATTGCACTGTATTCTTTTTTGCCGCTGCCCCATATGCCGATCAATAAAAACTTAGGAATGACAGCTATTTCAAGAAAGAAGAATAATGTAAAGAGGTCAAGTGAAATGAAAAATCCGTAAGCGCCAAGACTTAGGAAAATAAGCAAAAAGAAAAATTCTTTATTCATCTTCTCCATCTTCCATGATACCAATACACCGGCCGTGACTACAAAGGCGGTCATCAGTATCATGGCTACAGAAATGCCGTCAACACCGATATGATAATTAAAGCCCAATGATTCGTACCATACGTAACCATCTTCAAACAGAAAGGCGGAAGTATTTCCTTTAGCTCTTTCCTGCTGGTAGAAATAAAATAATGCGAAGCATAACAATAATTGTAAAGCTGACCCGATAAAAGCAACCATCCTCACCTGCTTCAATCCTTTTGCAAAAAGAACGGCGATCGCAGTAATTAAAGGTAATATGATCAACAACGATAGATTCATGTTTACATTCAAGTGCTTTTTCTTTCGTATTTCAAATTTTTGTGTTCGGGTTTATGCATCACATTATTTCCATAAATAAAGAAAAACTACCGCCAACGCGATGATACCTCCAAAGAAATACAAAACATAACTCTGCACTTTGCCTGATTGTATTCCCTTTATCATTGTTGAAATTTTACCGGTTGTCCATGCAATTCCATTCATCGTACCATCGACAATATTCCTGTCGATCCATGCGGCGGGGCGACCGATAAGATTAAAAATTATTTTCTTTGTTATAAAAAGATAGATCTCGTCGATATAAAATTTGCGGTAAGCAGTTTTATACAATCCTCCGAATGTTGAAGATATCTTTTCCGGCCTGTTGCTTTCGTTTTTATACATCCACATCGCGAGCAGGATGCCTGTTATTCCAAATGCCAGCGGTGCAATTGAAAAGACCGGGTCAACATGAGATTCAAGTGATAAACCCGTAGTCGAGATATATTTTCCAAAAGGAATAAAACCTGCGATGAAGGTGCAGATACCGAGAATGATCAATGGGAGTTTCATTGAAACTGTTCCTTCTCCGTGATGATGTTCGTGTGCCTCGCTATTCTTTTTCCAAAAGATAGAGAAATACAGGCGGAACATATAGAAAGCTGTCAATCCCGAAGTGAAGAGAGCTACTCCATAAACCAATTTATTGGCATGATAAGCAGCTAACAAAATTTCTTCCTTGCTGAAAAACCCCGCGAATGGCCAAATACCAGCAATAGCCAGGCAGGCGACAAGAAAGGTGATATGTGTAACAGGCATGTATTTTCTCAACCCGCCCATATCCTTCATTTCATTGCTATGAATAAAATGAATGACTGCACCGGCTCCAAGAAATAATAAAGATTTAAAAAAAGCATGCGTGAACAGATGAAACATGGAAGCTGTATAACCCAGGCCACCTTCGCCATAATAGCCCGATACACCCAATGCAAACATCATATAACCGATCTGCGACATGGTAGAATAAGCCAATACTCTTTTGATATCTGTTTGTGTGCAGGCAATGATGGCAGCAAGAAAGGCTGAAACTAAACCGACAAATGTTACAATACTTAATGCTGCCGGTATAATGGTGTACAAAGGAAACAACCTTGCTACCAAATAAACACCTGCAACAACCATCGTTGCTGCATGGATCAACGCAGATACAGGTGTAGGACCTTCCATTGCATCGGGCAGCCAGATATGCAAAGGGAACATGGCTGATTTGCCAGCGCCACCGATGAATACTAATGTCAATCCCCATGTCAATGCGCTGATACCAAAAAATGAAGCAGTAGTGATCGAAGCAAATTCAGTTGAATTAATATTTTCAACTAATGTTTTAATGTCAAGCGATTTGCCATAGAAGGCAAGAATAAGAATACCGATCAGGAAACCAAGATCAGCAAAACGGGTAACAACAAATGCTTTTTTAGATGCTGCGACTGCCGATGGCTTATCATAATAATAACCGATAAGGAGGTAAGAAGATACCCCAACCAGTTCCCAGAAAACATAAACCTGGAAAAGATTAGTGGAGATGACAAGCCCCAGCATTGAAAAAGTAAACAATCCAAGAAAGGCGAAGTAAGTGCCGAATCGTTCTTCACCTTTCATGTAGCCAAGGCTAAAGATGTGTACCATTAAAGAAACAAAAGTTACAACTACCAGCATCATTACCGATATCGGATCGAGCACGATGCCCATATCAATAGCCACACTCTTTGAAAAAGAAAGCCAGGTATATTTTACGGCGGTGATGGATTGATAAGCGCCATCCACTTTTCCATTAACAAAGAAATATTGATAAGCTGTATAAATGGCCAATACAGTTGAGGCCAATAGCAATAATGTTCCGATAATGCCGGATGATTGCTTGAAGTATTTTCTGCCGAATAACCCCAACAATACAAATCCGGCCAGTGGCAGTAGAGGAATAAGCGCTATATAAGACGAATAGTTCATTGATAAATTCCAAGTCTCAAGAAACAAGATCCAAATAATAATAAATTAAAAATTCAAACATCAAGTTGTTTCATCAATTGGCACTTGTTTTTTATTTTTTTGTGTTAACTTTTATTTGGTTCTTGTGTTTTGGTTCTTGTTTCTTAGTCCCTAATATTTCATTTCACTTGTATCTTCCACATCTATTGATTTATGACTGCGGTAGAGATTAATGATGATCGCGATGGCGATCGCCGCCTCTGCTGCCGCAATGGTAATAATGAATATGGTGAAGAAGATGCCGTCCAATTTTTCAGGGTACATGTATTTATTAAACACCACGAAGTTGATGTTCACACTATTCAGTATAAGCTCGATCGACATCAGCATGGTGATCAGGTTGCGACGGGTAAATAAACCGTACATGCCGATGAAGAACAGCGCTGTGCTGACAAATAAGATATGACTTACCGGTATCATAAGGCCCCCCCAAGGCCCCCCGCAAGGGGGATTTTTAGAGTCCTCATTCTAATGATATGTTCACTTCTGCTCAATGCCATCAGGATTTTTAATTTTGTTTTGTTCCTCATTCATTGAATTGACGGGGGTTTTCATGGCAATGACGATGCAACCGATCATGGCTGCTAGTAATAACATACTCACTACTTCAAATGGCAATGAATAACCTCCTTCTTTGGTTCCCATCATCTGTGTGCCGATCTTACCCACTGACCAGTCGAATTTTTTATCTCCGGCTTCGAAACCGTAATCACTGATCAAAAGATAAGTAAATGCGAAACCGAAGATCACAGCCAATATCGATGCAATGGTGCGGACCAGCGGAGCCTTCGGCATTTCTTTGCCTGCTTGTTGTGTAAGAAAAATTGAAAAGATGATCAACACAACAATACCGCCGACATATACTACTATTTGTACTGCTGCAATAAACTCCACTTCCAGCCAGAAATATAAGCCGGCAACACCGATCAATGAGAACAACAGCCAGATAGCAGAACGGAATATTTTTCTTGTAGTGACAGAAAGAATAGCTGTGCCTAATATAAAGGCAGATAAAATGTAGAATATAATTTGATAAGCAGTCATCTTGGTTATAAATTCCAAAAAACAAGAAACAATCCCGAAGCTTCGGGACCAAATAAAACTCAAATTGAATATCTTCTTTCCAGCTTTCCAGCACATTGGGATCCTAAGCTTAGAATTCCACGTGGACAAGTTGTCGC
>JADMIO011385298.1_pt1 | contig 92368 bp, 87 predicted proteins | sample 8958161 | NCBI WGS metagenome assembly JADMIO01 (sample SAMN16585339, study PRJNA669376) | soil metagenome | isolation source: Crop rotation soil | place: USA: Cullars Rotation, Alabama | collected 2011
CGCGACAACTTGTCCACGTGGAATTCTAAGCTTAGGATCCCAATGTGCTGGAAAGCCTTCGCCATGCATGTTGAAGGCAGTCCGGTGGATGTCCTCTGCACCGGAAACGATCGAAGCCTGCGCTTGCTGCAGGGCCCCGCAGGACAGCTTCGCGGGGCGACCTTCCACTGCAGCGATGCCTCGGTTCTGAATACGCTGCGTTCATCGCTTCAGGCATGCCGGATTGCACCCATCGACGAAGGCGAGGATTCAATTGCGGTGTGTGATCCGGAGGGACGCCAATTGCGATTCACACTGCGGCCATTGCCACAGTCGCATTCACAGTCGCATTCGCAGTCGCAGTCGCAGTCGCACCCACAGCCAAACTCGCAGTCGCACTTTGACGCTGGCTTGATACCGCCTCCCGCCCGGCTGCAGCACTTTGCCGTGAGGACGCCAGAACCGGAGGCACTGCTCAGCTTCTACACCAATGGCCTGGGCTTCCTGCTGTCAGACCGGGTCGAAGACGAGACGGGCAGATTGACCGCTGCTTTCCTGCGTGCGGACGAAGAGCACCACGTACTCGCCATCTTCCGCGCTGCGTCAATTCAATTCGACCACTTCTCCTGCGAGACAACCGATTGGACTGCCTTGCGCGACTGGGCCGACCGCATGGCCGGGTCCGGGCATGAACTGGCCTGGGGCATCGGCCGCCACGGGCCGGGCAACGACACCTTCTTCATGGTGCGAGATCCGGACGGCAACATGGCGGAAATCTCCGCCGAACTGGAAATCTGCCGGCCCGGCCGGCCCGTGGGCGTGTGGCCGCATCGGCCCAGCACGCTCAACCGGTGGGGCGTGGCCATCATGCGCAGCTGACCGGCCATGACGCTTCTCAACCAACCCAAAGAGCCCGATGTGGTGATCGTCGGTGCCGGTCCGGTGGGCTTGGTCCTGGCCAACCTGCTCGGGCTGCAGGGTGTGCCTACCGTGCTGCTGGAGCGCAATGGCGAACTCGAACCCGAGCCACGCGCGGTGACGCTCGACGATGAGAGCTTGCGCACCATTCAATCGGCCGGCCTGTTGGACGATGTGCTGCGCGACGTGGTCCAGGGCTACGGCGTGCAGTACTTTGGATGGAATGGCCGACCGTTTGCATCGATTCAACCAACGCAGCAGGAATACGGCTTCGCAAAGCGCAATGCATTTCGGCAGCCCTCTCTGGTTCGGACATTGCACGCCGGCCTGTCCCGCTTCCCGCATGTCACTGTGCTGTTCGGCCACAACGTGACGGAATTCGAGCAACACGCGCAAGGAATAGCCTGCCATGCCGCGCGGAACGACGGCACGTCCGCTCGCTTTTCTTCGTCTTGGCTGGTGGCCTGCGACGGTGCGAGAAGCCCTGTTCGTGAACGTTGCGGCATCACCCTGGCTGGAGCGACCTATCCGCAGCGCTGGCTCATCGTGGACCTGGCGCAACGCCGCGAGCCACTGCGCCATACCAGCACCTATTGCGACCCGCGACGGCCCGCCATTCGACTTCCCGGGCCATTCGGTTCGCTGCGCTATGAATTCATGCTGCGTCCCGGCGATCGCGACGAAGAAGTGTTGGAAGAGGCCCACTTTCGTTCCTGGATTCGCCAGCGGATGCCGGCCGACGCTGACCTGCCGCTGGTGCGAAAAGCAATCTATGGCTTCCACGCACGCATTGCACAGCGTTGGCGCGCAGGCCGCGTGCTGCTGGCCGGCGATGCGGCGCACCTCACGCCGCCCTTTGCTGGCCAGGGCCTCAACAGCGGCATCCGCGATGCGGCCAACCTGGCGTGGAAGCTGGCTGCGGCAACGCAATGGGGAATGGACGAGGACCTGCTGGATACCTACGAATCAGAGCGCCGGCCTCACGCCAACGCCTTGATCCAGATGGCGCTGCGCATCGGCACGTTCATGCAACCCAAGTCGCTCGCGGCAGCGATCCTGGGACAGACCGCGCTGAGGGCGGCCTGCCTGGTCCCCGCAGTGCGGGACTACATCCTGCAGCTGCGTTTCAAGCCCAAGCCACGCTTTGGCTCCGGCTGGTTTCTTCCGCACCCGGGCACCGTGGGCGCGGGCCTTGTACCGCAGCCGCTGGTGGAGCACCCGACGCGCGGCGTGCTTCGCCTCGATGACATGCTGGGCAGCGGCTTCAGCGTCATCGGCTGGGAGTCGCCAGGGTTCGAGGCCACGGCAGCATCGCTGGCGCCTGCCGGCGTGCCCCTGCGGCTGCTGGCATTGATCCCGCGCGACCATGATTTCCTCCCCTCGCCATGGCAGGGCGTCGAACGCGTGCGTGACCACACGGGTGAACTCGGCGCCTACTTCAGCCGGCTTGGTGCGAAGGCAATGGTTCTGCGTCCAGACCGCTACTGGTATCGCGTGATCCCGCAAGATGATGTCTCGCCACGGCAGGCTGATATGCCGTTGCATGCAGCGACACCCCAATGAAAAAAGCCCGCGCTGAGCGCGGGCTTCCTGCTTTGAAAGCCTTCCAATCCAATTCGATTGGATCAGAAGACATGCTTGAGGCCGCTCGCGAGGCCGGTCCCGCTTTGGAGACCGGTGGCCCGGTCATGAATCAGCACCGAATACCACTCGGTGCGGCGCGAGAAGGCATACACATAGCCGAAGGATGCAGTCGCACGATGGCGATCGGTGACGCCGGCTTGTTCGCGCTCCGTGCGCGCCCAGCCGCCAACCAAACGACCCGTCCCCAGCGGGGCCTCTGCATTCAAACCGACGGTCGCCAGCGCGATGGACGGCAGCCCGCGGGGCTGCAAGCGCGCCTTTGCAGCCTGCCCTGTGAGCTTGACCAGCTTGAAGTCCCAGGACACGCTGCCCAGGCTGCTGATCTCCTCCAGCATGACGTAGGGCGCGCCAGCGGGATCGGTCGGTGTGCGCACCGCCGTGTAGGCCGAATCGGTGATCCTGGAATGGCTCAGGCCGGCGGAGAACGGGCCATTGCGGTAGCGCGCCGTCAAATCCAGGCGCCGCCCGTCATTCGAGCCTTCGCGCAGTGCGTATTGCAATTGGGCGCTGAATCCATTCAAGTCGGGCGAGTTGTACAGCACTGAATTGCTCCACACGCCATCGCTGCCGCCATGAGAGGCCAGCATGGGCTGCCCGCCGACAAAGGTGTGCATCATGAACGGCCCGAAAGACGTTGAGTCGCCATAGGGGCTGAACTGCAGGGTCTGTACAAAGCTGCCGGTGTACACCCGCCCCATGCGAAGCTGACCCCACGCACCACGAATGCCCACGGTCGATGCGCGGGTGAAGAAGCGGCCGGTGAGGGAATCCCCCGCATGCCGGCCCGGTTCGCCCGTGTCCGGCCGGAAATGCGAGCTCAATTCGAAATCGGCGCGCAAGCCATCACCCAGGTCTTCCGTGCCGCGAATGTCCAATCGAGATGCGCTGAGCAGGCTCTGCAATTGCGTGCTTGGATCCTGTCCGGCCAGGTCGCGCCGATAGACACCGGCATCCACAATCCCTGAAACCGTTGTCGCTGATTGCGCCTGCGCGGGCGGGCTGCCCGCCAATGCGGCAGCCCATACCGCAGCGGCTGCCATGGCCATCAGATGTTCGCGTCGTGTCATTCGATTGTCTCCGGTGTATTGATCACCTCGACATGATTCGGGCCAGCGACCGAGCGCGGAGACCCGTTCTCAAGACCTGCGAAAAGCCGGGAAGCTAGCCGGACGTTCAGGTGCCTCCATGCGGCCCTGCAAGCGCAATGCGGCCCGCAGCACCTGGTCGGCAATACGCTCCGATTGCACGTTAGGCGCATCAACAGACAGCACCACGCTCAGGCTGCCAAGCAATTGCTGGCGGCTGAACACCGGGGCAGCCCAACCACAGGCCTGCGCATCGACCGCGCCTGTCGAACAGCACACCTTGTGCTGCCTGATCTCGGCCAGGACGGCGCGCAAGGGCTCGAAGGTGTCGGGCAATCCGGCCTGGCGCAGTCTTTCGCCCTCTACCGCCACCAGCTCTTTCAAGGTCTCGTCCGGCAGGCAAGCCAGGATCGCCCGCGAGGTTGCGCCGCGGAAGAGCGGCATCGATCGGCCACGCTCGTAGCTGACATGCGGTGGCGCATGGCGGCCGCGCGACTCGTGCACGCACATGACGCGGCGTTCATGCAGCCTGGCCAGAAGCACGGTGCCGCCTGTTCGCTCGGCAAGCGCATCCATCAGGTCTTGGGCCGCCGCGATAAGGGGATCGTTCACGCGGATCAGGCGATCGAGTTCGATCACCTCGCTGCCCAGCACATACTGGCTGGTGCCGCTGCGCTCGACCAGCCCTGCCTCCTCCAGGTCGGCCAGATACCGATAGGCAGTCGCGCAGGACACGCCGAGCCGCTCCATGACATCGCAGATGCGCAGCACCGGGTGGCCTGTCTTGAACAAGCGCAGCACCTGCAGCACCTTGGCCGTGGTGGTCATCGTGTCCTGCTTCAGTCGGCCCCAGTTCAATCGGCCCCAGTTCAATCGGCCAGATGCTTCCCGAGGAAATCAAGGCTTCGTTGCCACGCCAATGCGGCGGCGTCCTGCCGGTACATCGCCGGACGGGCGTCGCATGCGAATGCGTGGCCCGCTCCGGCGTAGACCTGCTGCACCGCGTCGATGCCGGCGTTTCGGATTGCCGCATCGATGGCCGCCACCTGTGCCGCCGGAATCGATGGATCTTCCGAGCCGACGTGCATCAGCAATGGCGCGCGAATCGCCGCTGCACGGTCGAGAACCGCATGCGGTCCGGCCGCAATTCCGGGGCCATAGAAGACGACTGCCGCACCGAGTGCCGGAATCGCCGTTGCAGCAGTAAAGGCCGCGCGCCCGCCAAAGCAGAATCCCATCAAGGCGGTGGCCGATGCCTCAATGCCATGTGCTTGATTCAGCCACTCCAACGCCGATTGCACGTCGTCGGTCAGTTCAACCGCGCCAAGCGCAGCGATCAGGCCCATGGCCGGGTCTCGCTGGTCGTAGCGCAACTCGCGTGGGCCCGTGCGATGAAACAGATCCGGTGCAATCGCAAGATGCCCATTCGCAGCCACGCGGCGGCAGATGTCCTGAATATGCGCATTGACGCCGAACGCCTCCTGCAGCACCACCACCGCTGTGCGGGCAGCCTGTTCCGGATGCGCAAGGTAGATGTCCATATGGCCGGTGGCGCGCCTGACCGAGACCCATTCATTGACACTCATGTTGAATCCAGTGCTTCAGGATTGGGGACACACGACGGACATCCACATGGGGCCAGGCCGTTCCATCATCTCGGCCAGCGCCTGGTTGACCTCTGCCAGCGCATAGCGGTGGGTGATCAACTCATCGATCGCCAGCTGCCCCGTCCCCAGCAGCCTGAGCACGTCGTCGGTATCGGCACGCGTGCAGGCGCGTGTGCCCACCAGGCGCCAGCAATTGCGCATCACCAAAGCAATCGGCAGACTGAACACCTGCGGATTGCCCCCCATGTGGACGAGGGTGCCGCCCATCGCCATGGCCTGCGCGGCCTGCAGCACGGCAGACCCCGAGGGCAGGTAGTCGATCACCGCATCGGCACCGGATGGCAGCGCTGAACGCAATGCGTCGGTCAAATCCTGACGCGTCTCCCAGCCTGCAGTCAATTCATCCAATGCGACGCATTGCACTGGAAGCTCGCCGGCCAGCTTTTGCAGCGATTGCAGCCGCTGCCGCGAGCGACCGACCAGAACCAGCTCGCGTGCACCGTAGCTGGCTGCGAGCTTGATCGTCGCCGTCCCCATGGTGCCGGTGGCGGCCGTGATCACCAGGCGGCCGGTCTCGGGCAGTGCGGCGCACTTGAGGGCGCGCACGGCATTCGCGAGGTCATGCACCTTGGCGCCAACATCGAAGCTGACCGCGTCCGGCAATTCGTCCAGCAGAAAGCCCGGCGCCCTGACGTATTCGGCCAATCCGCCGTCGTGATAACGCGCATACAGCGCGAGTTCACCATCACCGAATGCGGCATGGCCGATCATGGCGCACTCGCGACACATCTGCTGCCTGTCGGTGCGGCAGTAATCGCAGTCGCCGCAAGAGAGCATCGGATGGACTCGCACGCGCTTGCCAAGCCAGTCACGGGCCTCGTCGCCTGATGCGACAACCGTGCCCGCAATCTCGTGGCCGGGGGTGCTGGGCAGGTGCTTGAAATGACCGCGTTCAAGCAACTTCATCATGCCCGGCGCCAGGCCGGCCGACTCCACCTTGACCAGTACCTCGCCGGGCCCTGGCTGCGGCACGGGGATGGTCTCCAGCGCCAGCCTGCCAGCGCCAAGGTATGCCCGGGCCGCCTTCATCGTTGTATTCATCAAATGCCTTTGGATATCTTGATCGCGTTGCCCGGAATGCCCGGATCAGCGGCCCGGCAACATGCGAAGTTCTTCAGCCGAAAGCCGCCGTGCCGTGCGAACAACCGGCGCCGCCAGCGGCAATGGGCGAGTGGACGCCACCACCAGGTGCGCACTGGCACGCTCATTCACACTCGTGAAAGCAATGCCGCGTGGAATGCAGACAATGTCGCCCGGCGTCAATTCGACGCAGCCACGCTGGGTCAGCAATAGGCGCGTGCCGGAGAGCTGGTATTGCAATTCGTCCGCATTGATATGCCGCACATAACGCCCGCCTGTATCGGCATCGGTCCGCGCGAGTCCCAGCATCAATTCGGGCGTGGCGTAGATCCAGTTCGTATTCGCGGCCGATTCATCAGCACGCAGAACCTCAAGCCGATCCTGGTGCAGAAGCGCATGCTCGAGCAGAAGCTGCTCGTCTGCCGGCGTCATCACCTGGTCCTGCCCCGGTCCGGCCAGGCCGCGTGTGACCAGCTCATTGACGGTTGCCGGCTGCCAGCCCGGGAATGGCGGGATGCGGGCTTCCGACAAACGCCGTGTCGGCACCAGCGCTGTGGCACCGCCCGGCACATATAGCAGCAGATGAATATCGCGCCGGCCCAGATTGTCGTGAGCAACACCGTCAGGCAGCCGGGTGAAATCCCCCGGCTGCACATCGACGCTGCCCCATTCAGTCATCACGGTGCGATCGCCATCGATCTGGTAGGACAGCTCATCGACACCGCAATTGCGGTGATAGAACGGCTGCCGCGCGTCCATGGTCTGCCATTCGATGCGCACATGTTCGCTCTCGACAACAGCTTGCGGGGGCGCAAAAGGCCCGGGTTCAAAGCGAACTGGAAAGTGCGCTATTGGCAAGGGCGCGTACTCACGGGGACGTCCAATGCCAGGGATTGGCTCGGCAAGCAGCAAGGCCTCGCGCCGGCGCAGTCTTCTTGCGGGAGCACTGAATGGAAACTGCCGGAATTCTTCTTCGACCAGATTCATTCGCATTTCAGGCACCCAGGTGCCCGGCCTCCTCGTAATAGCGGCGCGCACCTGGATGCAACGCAATCGACGTGCGCGCCATCCTGGCCGGCACGAGCGGGTAGGACAGCGGGCTGCGCTGCGGCGGAAGGTGTGCGTACGTGCGCTCAATGGCTTGCCGCGTTTCGACCAGGCACCAGGTGATCAGGTGCGCCACAGCCTCATCCATGTCGTCGCGCACGAGCACCAGGAAGTCAGAAAAGTCCAGCGCCGGAAGCGGCTGCGCGACCGTGCTCCAGAACTTCGCCGGCAATTCATTCGAAGGGAAGCCGTGTTCAAGATGCAGGCGTGCCAGTGCTGCAGCTTCGGCGGGCAGAGGCACGGCCTTGCCACCCTCCACCAATTCGGCCCACCACGGCGTCATGATCGCCTCTTGCACCACCGCATCGGCAGTGCCGTCACGCAGCCGCATCAGGCTCTCGGCCGGCTTGGTGTCTTCGATGAAGCTGCATCCCCATGACTGCAGGGTCGCGTCATCGAGTCCATGCGCCGCCATGAAGAGCCGAGTCACGTAGCCGATGAAGTTGGTGCCGTCGTTGCGCGATCTGGCCATGCGCAGTGCCGGGCGGCGCTGGCGCAAATCGTCGAAGGTCGAGATGCCCAGCCCGGGCTTCACAGCGAGCACCATGCGGTCGTTCTGCGGCAGCACCGCAAGCGCTTTCAGATGCGGTGCCGCACGGCCCTGGAAGATGCCTTCGCCCGTCAGCGCAGAGGGCATCAGCATCGCCGGCGTCACCAGGCAGAGGTCGGCTTCGCCATCCTCCACCAGGTCGATGGCCTCGATACCGCCCTGGCGGATGCTGAGGATGGATACGCGACTGCGTTCGCCGGCGCGGCGGCAGACTTCTTCGCTCAGCCAGGAGCAAATGCGATGGAAGTTGGCCTGTCCCCAATCGCCGACAAAGCGCAATTGATACGACCGAGAAAGCATCGGAGGCTTGTTCATGGCGTCAGTCCCCCTTGATGCCGTTGTCCACGATGACCTTCTTCCAGAAGGCCGATTGCTCCCGCACGAGCCGGCCAAAAGCCTGCGGATCGGTGTCTTCCACCGGCTCGAAGCCAAGTACGACCATGCGTGCCTTCACATCGGGCCGTTGCATGACCCTGCGAATCGATTTCACGATGTCCGTGGCCAGGGGAGCCGCAATGCCGGCCGGCGCCATCACACCGCCAAAGCCGACTCCCTCAAGCCCGGCCCAGCCGGCCTCGCGGAAGGTCGGCACATCCTTGCTCAATGGGGAGCGCTGCGTGCCGGTGCTGGCAAGAACCCGCAGCCGTCCGGTTTGCACATGCGGAAGCAGGTCTGAATAAGAAGCGAAGACGGCATTCACCTGGCCATTGGCCGTGTCCATCACGGCAGGCGGAATGCCCTTGTACGGAACATGCAGCAATTCGAGTTTGGCGTGCTGCATCAATACGGCCATGTTCAGGTGCGGCGTCGATCCATTGCCAGGCGAGGCGAATGAGAAGTTCGCACCAGGCTTGCGTGCGAGGTTCACGAACTCGCTGACGGTGCGCGCCGGCAGATCCGCATTGATGCCGAGCCACAGCCGCGCATCGACCAATTGGACCAATGGCGTGAATGAGGTGACCGGATCGTAGGCAGGCTGCTTGACGAGATGCGGAGCCTGCACCATCGGTGTCGCGCCCAGCAGCAGCGTGCGCCCGTCCGGCGCGGCCTTCGAGACGAGCGTGGCAGCAATCATCATGGCCGCGCCTGGCCGGTTATCGACGATGACCGGGATTCCCCACTCACGCGCCAGCGGCTCTGCAAGAGCGCGAGCAGCGCTGTCGAATGAACTGCCGGCCGGGCCGCCGACGACAAGCGTCACCATGCCGCCTGCAAATGGTCCCGCAGCGCTGGTGCCTGCCGCTAGAAAAAGGACGGCTGCGGCAATCGCTCGCCGACAGGTCGAGATCAGGAACATTCTTGTCTCCGGAGATGGTTGTCGATGGATCGAAATCGATGCTAGAGACAGCCGTCCCATCGCCAATCCCGGTTCGCAGATCCTGAGAAACCGCGCGCAGTTTTGACTGCCCTGCAGCGGGCCTCAGGCCGGGTTGCCGTCCCCGCTGCCACTCTCGAAGTCGTCACCTTCGACGGAGCTGCGTGCAAGCTCTTCCAGGCGAAGCAGAAGCTCTTTCGCACTCGCCACGTCTTCGCGCCGAAACTGCCGCGCCAATGCATTGACCCAGCGGACCTGGTGGTCAGTCACTTCGGCCAATTTGGAGATGCCGGCTGGCGTCAGTCCAACCTTCATCGCGCGCTGGTCGTCCGGGTTGTCGAGCAACTGGACATAGCCGAGGTCCAACAGGCTGCGCACATTCAGCAGAGCGCCTTGGCGCGAGATGCCCAGCTCACGCCCCAGTTCGGCGGCGGTCTTGGCCTCGGCTGAAACCGCACTGAGGATGCGCCAGCGCACGGCCACGATCTGCGGGTCCTGGGTGATCGAAGGCCCGATCGTCTGCAATGTTGCACTGGTCGCCAGCACGGCCAGGATCAGTTCGGTGAGTGCGGTGCCCGATGGCGTGCGTTTCTCGGTGTGCGCCCGCAGCGGCTTCGGTTTGATCTTCATGACGACGCAGCCATGGCCTCGGCCTGCTGCCTCCAGAGTTCCCAGGGCCGGTCGACTTGCGATTCATGCACGGCCGAGGCACGCGCTTCACGGTCGTCGAGATAGGTCACGTCGCCCAGCGGCAGCGCCTGCGCCAGCAGGCTGGCATTGACGCGCGCATACACCGCGCGGAAGACGGCCCGTCGCAGCGTTGGCGCCACCACCGTGGCGCCATGCCCGCGCATCAGGACGACGCTGCCATCACCCAGGCAGCGCGACAGCTGCTCGGCCGTCGCGCCGTCGCGAACCAGCATGTCAGCGTCCGCGCCGGGATGGTCGCGGGAGTCGAAGAGCGGTGGGCCATTGGCGCCGAGGAAACCGCTCATATGGCAGACCGGGCGAAGCCGATGACGGCCGACACTGAAAGCCACCAGCGCGGCCGCATGGCTGTGCACCACGGCGCCCACATCCGCCCGGGCGCGATAGACCCCGGCGTGTATGGCGCGCTCAAGATAGCCCTGCGGCGCAGCCGCATCGAGCGCCTCGCCAGTGGCCACCCGATAGGCCACGATGTCGCCGGCCGTCACGCGGGCCGGCGCGAGATTGCGAGCGAGATGGAAGGCCTCGGGATCGTCCGGATCGCGCAGGCTCACGTGGCCGAACGCATCGAGGATGCCCTGGTTGAAGAGGATGCGGTTGGCAGCGACAAGCTCGTCGAGCAAGGCGGAGGTGATTGACAACATGTTGTCAATCATCGCTATTTGACAATCGCTTGTCAAATGGCGTGTCGGGGCCAGCGGCGCCCTGGGACTGCTCACCACCGGAACAGGCTCCTACGGCGTGTCGTTACGCCTTGGCGCTGCCTGAGCCGTATGTCGCGAAGCGCATCACGGGTTAGCTCGGAATGGCGACGCCAGCGTTGACCAGATAGACTGCACAGAATTCTGTGCATCTTGAGGGGGCGGGGCTCATGGGCTTTTCAACAAGCGATGTCGTGCCATTCACCCAGGCACGAGCCAATCTCTCCGAGTTGGCCGAACAGGCCAAGGCTGGCGCGGAGAAGATCATCACGAAGAACGGCGAGAGTTACGTCGCCTTGATCGACGCAGACCGCCTGGATTACTACCACCGGCTGGAGCGTGAGCGCATTCATCTGCTGTTGATTGATGACGCCAAGCGTGGCTTGACCGACATCACAGCGGGCCAAACCCAGGAAGCCGACGCCGCCATCGCGCAGCTGCAGCAGCGCCGATCCGATGCGGCCGCAAAAGGTGCACGCCGCCGCACCGCCTCGGCAGCCACGAAGAAGCGTGGCTGAGCAGCTTTACCCGGTCGAGCTGACGGCGAGTTTCCTGGAACGCTTGGACGTGATCGAGGCGTTCCTGAACGAGGCAGGCGCCGCGTTTGCGTTCGATGACTTGCTGGCAGAACTGCGCGCCACGGTGATCCCAAACCTGGCGCGTTTTCTGCGTATCGGCCGACGATATCTTGACCACCCACCGCAGTCTGCCGAAGGCCTGGCCCAACTCGGAACACTGCCTGCTGGCACCGTCAGCACATTGCGCGAGTATGTGCACGGTGACTATCTCTTGTTGTACGCGGCCACGGACTCGAATGAAAAGGTCTGCTTGCTGTCGATCCGGCATCATCGTCAGCTGACGTTTGACTTCGCGGCTCACTGGCCCAGGTGAGCGGTACTCAGGGAGAGGCATCACCAATGACACCAGAAGCCAAAGCGCGCCAGCAGATTGACCAAAAGCTGGAAAACGCGGGTTGGGTCATCCAGGACATGAAGCAGCTCAACCTTGGAGCAGGCTTGGGTGTGGCGGTGCGCGAGTACCCTACCGACACCGGCCCGGCCGACTACGTGCTCTTCGTCAATCGCATGCCCTGCGGCGTGATAGAAGCGAAGAAGGACAGCGCTGGCGAGAACCTCACTGTCACCGAAAGCCAAACTGAGCGCTACGCCACTGCCAACCTCAAGTGGCGCAAGGACAATACGCCGCTGCGTTTCGTGTTCGAAGCCACTGGCCAGATCGTCCGCTTCACAGACAACGCCGACCCCGCGCCACGATCGCGAGAACTCTTTCACTTCTTCAAGCCCGAGCAGTTCTCCGAATGGCTGGCGCAGCCCGACACACTGCGCCGACGCTTGGTCGACAGCCTGCCCCTGCTGCCCGAGCGCAACCTGCGCGACTGCCAAATCAGCGCCGTCACCGGCCTGGAGAAATCGCTGGCACGGAACAAGCCCCGCGCGCTGATCCACATGGCCACTGGTGCCGGCAAGACCTTCACGGCCATTACCGCCGTCTACCGCCTGCTCAAGTTCGCCGGCGCCAAGCGCATCCTGTTTCTGGTCGACACGCGCAACCTCGGCAAGCAGGCCCACCAAGAATTCATGGCCTACACGCCACCGGATGACGGCCGCAAGTTCACCGAGCTGTACAACGTGCAGCGACTGGCATCGAGCAACATCGACCCGCATGCGCAGGTGTGCATCAGCACCATCCAGCGCATGTACGCCATCCTCGCTGGCGAGCCCATCGACGAGTCCGCCGAAGACGTGTCGCTCAACGAAGTGCAGCAGACCACGAAGCAGGAAAAAACCGTCCGCTACAACCCGGCCATTCCCGTTGAAGAGTTCGACTTCATCATCATCGACGAGTGCCACCGCAGCATCTACAACCTGTGGAAGCAGGTGCTCGATTACTTCGATGCCTTCCTCATCGGCCTGACGGCCACGCCCGACAAGCGCACCTTCGGCTTCTTCAACGAAAACATCGTCGCCGAATACAGCTACGAAGACTCGGTGGCCGATGGCGTAAATGTCGGCTACGACGTCTTCGAGATCGTCACCGAAATCACTCAGAGGGGTGCCGAACTCAAGGCCCAGGAATGGGTGGACCACCGCGACCGCCAGACGCGCAAGAAGCGCTGGGCCGAGACCGAGGAAGACAAGCTCTATACAGGCAAGGAACTGGACCGGTCCGTCGTCAATACCAGTCAGATCCGCCACGTCATCCAGGCCATGAAGACGGCGGTGGAAACCAAGATCTTCCCCGCCCGCAAGGAAACGCCCAAGACGCTGATCTTCGCCAAGACCGACAGCCATGCCGACGACATCATCAAGATCGTGCGCGACGTCTACGACCAGGGGAACGCCTTCTGCAAGAAGGTGACGTACCGCAGCGAGGAGGACGCCGACAGCGTGCTCAGCAGCTTCCGCAACGATTACCACCCGCGCATTGCCGTCACGGTGGACATGATCGCCACCGGCACCGATGTGAAGCCACTGGAAGTGCTGCTGTTCATGCGCGACGTGCGGAGCAAGGGCTACTACGAGCAGATGAAAGGCCGCGGCGTGCGCAGCCTGGACGCCGACAGCCTGAGGCGTGTGAGCGGCAGTGCCGAAGGCGCCAAGACACGCTTCGTGCTGATCGACGCCGTGGGTGTGGAGAAGTCGTGCAAGACCGAGAGCCGACCGCTCGAGAAGAAGCCCGGCGTGCCGCTGAAGGACCTGCTACAAGGTGTCGCCATGGGCAGTCGTGACGACGACACCGTGCTGTCATTGGCCAACCGCTTGGTGCGCCTGAACAAGCAACTCGACGACAAGGCGCGCGCCCGCATCGAGAAGGTCAGCGGCGGCATCCCGGTCGGTGAACTGGGCAAGGCGTTGATAGGTGCGCTGGACCCCGACGCCATCGTCCAGGCCGCACTGGCCACCGCCCAGGCGAGTGGCATCACCCGCAGCGAAGACACGTTGCTGCCGACAGAGCTGGCCGCCGCCCGCGCCAAGCGCGTGGCTGCTGCCTGCGCGCCTTTCGACAAGCCAGAATTGCGCGACGAGATCGAAGGCGCGCGCCGCGAACGCGAGCAGATCATCGACCACATCAACCTCGATAGCGTCAGCTTCGCGGGCTTCTCCGAACAAGCCGAGGCGCAGGCCCGAGCCGTGATCCAGAGCTTTGCCGAGTACATCCAGCAGCACAAGGACGAGATCGCAGCGCTCGGCTTTTTCTACCAGCAGCCTTACCAGCGCCGCGCACTCACCTTCGAAATGATCGAAGAACTGCACGAGCATCTGAGCCGGCCGCCATTGATGCTGACCACCGAGCGCCTGTGGAACGCCTATGCGCGTGTGCAGGGCAGCCAGGTTCAGGGTGCTGACCGCAAGCGTCAACTCACCGATCTGGTCAGCCTGCTGCGCTTCGCGCTGCGGCTGGATGGCGAAGGCGCCGAACTCAAGCCTTTTGCCGACGAAGTGGACAGGCGCTTCCAGGCCTGGATCTTTCGCCACAACGCGCAGCGTGGTACGTCGTTCACGCCCGAGCAGACTGAGTGGCTGCGATTGATCAAGGACCACATTGCCAGTTCATGCAGCATCAGTCGCGAGGATTTTGATTACGCCGAGTTGGCCGACAAGGGTGGGCTTCAGAAGGTTTGGGGCTTGTTTGGCAATGAGTTGGATGAGTTGATGAATGAGATGAATGAGGAGTTGGTGGCGTGAGGAGTCCACTGCCTGCTGGTTGGCAAAAGTCATGTCTCGAAGAAGTGACCAAGGCTCTTGGCGGGGGCACACCTTCTAAGTCCAATCCCAGCTATTGGCTCGGTGGAACGGTTCCTTGGGTTTCGCCCAAGGACATGAAGACTCACTTGATCACCGGCAGTGAAGACCGTGTGACCGAAGCGGCTCTCGATCGGCTGAGCGTCGTGCCGGCTGGGAGCGTACTCGTCGTGGTTCGCTCTGGCATCTTGTCTCGCACATTGCCGGTGGCGCTGACGGCCGTACCCGTCACCGTCAATCAGGACATGCGCGCGTTCGTACCAATGGCGGCAATTTCTCCGTCGTACCTCGCGTGGCAGTTGCTTGCCATGGAGAGAGAAATTCTTGAAGAGTGCTCGAAAGACGGAACGACCGTCGCAAGCATCGAGGGGCCGGCATTTGCACATTTCTCGCTAGCAATTGCTCCGGCTGCCGAGCAAACCCGCATCGTCGCCAAACTCGAAGAACTGCTGTCCGATCTCGATGCCGGCGTCAAGGAGCTGAAGGCCGCGCAGAAGAAGCTGCAGCAATACCGCCAGTCCCTGCTCAAGGCCGCCGTTGAAGGGGCACTCACCGCCGACTGGCGCGCTGCGCAGCGCAGGCAGAACGCGCCCATCGAGACTGGCGCCCAACTGCTGGAACGCATCCTCACCGAGCGGCGCGCCCGATGGGAAGGCAATCAGCTCGCCAAGTTCAAGGAGCAAGGCAAGGCGCCGCCCAAAGACTGGCAGGACAAGTACCCTGAGCCGGTGCGGCCAGTTGCTACAGCGTTGCCAGCGCTGCCGGAGAGGTGGTTCTACGCGGACCTCACCACGTTCTTGCCATCCGACAAAACAGGAACTAAGACAGGGCCGTTCGGGAGCCTATTGATGAAGCACGAACATCTGCAATCAGGCATTCCCGTGATCGGAATCGAGAACATCGATAAGTCGGGGTTTGTACACGGATCGAAAATTCGAGTTTCAATTGAAAAGGCGTCTCAACTTTCAGACTACGACCTTGTTGAGGGCGATGTCGTAATTTCGCGTTCAGGAACGGTTGGCGAAGTCTGCGTGATCCCCTCTGGTCTCGGTGAAGCGCGATTCTCAACAAACATCATGCGAGTGCGTCCGAACCAAGATGTGATGAGCTCTGAATTTTTCTCCACGATCTTTCGAGGTTCGCCGTTCGTTCTGCAGCAAATTTCCACTCTGTGCTCTGGCAGTACGAGAGACTTTTTGAACACTGAAATCCTCAGATCGCTGACTTTTCCTGTCCCGCCAATTGATGAGCAGCGTGCAAGTTTAGAGGCATTGCGCGAAAGGCTTGCCGAAGCGGAATTGCTTGACGCAGCAATAAGTCGCGCCTTCACGCAAGCCACAGCCCAACGCCAAAATATCCTGCGCGCCGCCTTCTCCGGCCAACTCGTCCCGCAAGACCCGAACGACGAACCCGCCAGCGTCTTGCTGGAACGCATCCGAGCCGAACGAGCAGCGAATGCAGTCATCACAAAGCGCCGCGGCCGCAAGGCGAAGGAAGCCGCGTGAGCGATACCTGGACGCTGGACAGGCTGCAGTCGCTCGCCGAGGGCGCCGACCTGGAGTGCAAGGCTGCGCAAGGCCGCGATGGCCGGGGCGAACTGCCAGAAGACTTCTGGAAGAGCTACAGCGCGATGGCCAACACCGATGGCGGGGTGATCCTGCTCGGGGTTCAGGAGAAACCGCGCGGCCAGTTCAAGGCGGTGGGCATCGCCGACATCGAACGGGTGCGCAAGGCGCTGTGGGACAACCTGCACAACCGCAAGCAGATCAGCATCAACCTGCTGACTGAGCAGGATGTCGAACCCGTTCTCGTCGAAGGCCTGCCAATCCTGAAAGTGGCGGTGCCACGCGCGTCGCGGCAGGCCAAGCCGGTGCACCTGGGCAGCAACCCGCTCAGTGGCACGTACTTGCGGCGTTATGAAGGCGACTACCAGGTTGACGAAGAAGCCGTGCGGCGCATGCTGGCCGAACGGGTGGAGGACTCTCGCGACGAGCGGGTGCTGAAGAACTTCGGCTTTGAAGATCTCGACATGGACACGGTGGCGGCCTACCGCAACCGCTTTGCCGCCGTGCGGCCGGGCCATGTGTGGAGCGATCTGTCGCTGCCCGAATTCCTGGAACGCATTGGCGCCTGGGGCAGGAACCGCGACGAAGGCTTCGCCGGCCTGCGCCTGGCCGGGTTGCTGATGTTTGGCCGGGCGGAGGTGATCCGCGATGCCCTGCCGCACTACATGGTGGACTACCAGGAGCGGCCCGAGCCCAAGGCCGAAAGGCGCTGGGTGGACCGCCTGGTGCCCGATGGCACCTGGTCGGGCAACCTGTACGACTTCTTCCGCCGCGTGTACCAGAAGCTGACGGCAGACCTGAAGGTGCCGTTCCAGTTGCAGGATGGGCAGCGCGTGGACGACACACCGGTGCATGAGGCATTGCGTGAGGCGCTGGCCAACACGCTGATCCATGCGGACTACTCTGGGCGAGTGTCGGTGCTGGTGGTGAAGCGGCCGGACATGTTCGGCTTCCGCAACCCGGGGCGCATGCGCATCCCGCCGGAGATTGCCATCCAGGGCGGAACCAGCGATTGCCGCAATCGCCGCCTGCAGACGATGTTCCAGCTGGTGGGTTATGGCGACCACGCCGGTTCAGGGCTGCCCAAGATCTACACCAACTGGGCAGGGCAGCATTGGCGCAGCCCCGTGCTGTACGAATCACCGGAGCCTGAGCAGACGCTGATGGAGCTGCGCATGAGCAGCCTGGTGCCCGAGGCGGCCGTGAGCGAGCTGACCGAGCGGCTGGGCCAGAATTTCCTGCGGCAGCAGGAGACGGCCCGACTGGCGCTGATCACGGCACTGGTGGAGGGCGTGGTCAGCCATGACCGGCTCAAGCAGATCTGCACGGACCACCCTGCTGACCTGACGAAGATGCTGGGCGCTTTGGTTCGCGACGGGCTGTTGCAGTCCGACGGCAGTGGACGCGGCATGGTGTATTTCCTGCCCTGGTTCCGCCGGCCGGCTGCCGGCTTCGACCTGGCGGGAGACGACGGCCTGCCCGGTATGGCAGCCTCCAAACCACCGGAGCTAGCGGCCGAACCACCGGAGCTAGGCACGAAACCACCGGAGCTAGGCGTGTTGGGCGTGGCGGCTGCTGGCATCCACCTGGATTGGGACGCGATGCCGCAGTCGTTGCAGCTTGAACTGGCCGCATTGGGCCAGCGCGTCTCCGCTGCCGGCCGTGTGCCACCCGCCGTGCTGCGACAGGCCTTGCTGGCGCTGTGCCAGGGCCGCTATCTGGGCCTGCGCGTATTGGCACGCGCGTTGGGGCGCGATGCCGACGATCTGCGCAAGCGCACGCTGTCAGGCATGGTGAAAGACGGCCTGCTTGTCACGGCCTATCCCGCGATGAAAGACCCGCGACAGGCCTATGCGGCCGCGCCGGATGTTGCAGAAGATCAGGACACATGAACCCATGAACACCTCCACGCTGATCCAGAAAGTCTGGAATTTCTGCCACACGCTGCGCGACGACGGCGTGGGCTATGGCGACTACCTGGAGCAGCTGACCTATCTGCTGTTCCTGAAGATGGCGCATGAGTACGCGCAAGAGCCCTACAACCGCAGCACACGCATCCCCAAGGGCCACGACTGGGCCAGCCTGCGCGGCAAGACCGGCGAGCCGCTGGAAGCGCACTACCTGGCCACGTTGCACAGGCTGGGGCAGGAGGCGGGCATGCTGGGTGCCATCTTCTTCAAGGCACAGAACAAGATCCAGGATCCGGCCAAGCTCTCGCGCCTGGTGCAGATGATCGACGAGCAAGACTGGGTGGGCATGGACGCCGACACCAAGGGCGATCTGTACGAGGGCCTGCTGCAGAAGAACGCCGAAGACACCAAGAGCGGTGCCGGCCAGTACTTCACGCCGCGTCCCATCATTCAGGCGATGGTGGAGTGCCTGCGGCCGGTGCCCGGCAAGACCATCGCCGACCCGGCTTGTGGCACCGGCGGCTTCTTCCTCGGTGCCTACAACTGGCTGACGCGCCCTGGCGCCAAGCTGGACAAGCGGCAGAAAGAATTCCTGCGAGATGCCACTTTCCTCGGCAACGAGATCGTGCCGAACACGCGCCGCCTGTGCCTGATGAACCTCTTCCTGCACAACATTGGCGAGCTGGAGGGTGAGCCTTCGGTCGACCGCTCAGATGCGCTGCTCGCCGAGCCCAAGGCCAAGGTGGACTACGTGCTGGCCAACCCGCCATTCGGCAAGAAGAGCAGCATGACCATCACCAACGAGGAAGGCGAGGAAGACCGCGACGCGCTGACCTACGAGCGCCAGGACTTCTGGGAGACCACATCGAACAAGCAGCTCAACTTCCTGCAGCACATCGTGAGCATGCTGAAGGTGGACGGCAAGGCCGCCGTGGTGCTCCCCGACAACGTGCTGTTCGAAGGTGGCGCTGGCGAAAAGATCCGCCGCAAGCTGCTGGAGACCTGCGACGTGCACACCATCCTGCGCCTGCCCACCGGCATCTTCTATGCGCAGGGTGTCAAAGCGAACGTGGTGTTCTTCGACAACGCGCCCAAGGACGGCCGTGTGCACACCAAGGGCGTTTGGTTCTACGACCTGCGCACCAACAAGCACTTCACGCTGAAGACGCGCACGCTGAAGCTCGACGATCTGCAGGACTTCATCGCCTGCTATCACCCTGAGAACCGTCACGAGCGAAAAGAGAGCGCGCGCTTCAGGTACTACCGCTACGAAGACCTGATTGCGCGTGACAAGGCCAGCCTGGACATCTTCTGGCTCAAGGACGAGAGCCTGGACAACCTCGAGGATCTTCCAGCGCCAGATGTGCTGCAACAGGAAATCATCGAGCACCTGGAGGCGGCACTCTTGGCATTCCGCGACGTGGCTGCGAGCTTGCCGAAATCAGCAACGGCCGCGACTTGATGGGCAGTTCAACATGTCTTTTCGCCGACAGGAATCCCGTCGTTTACTCAATGCCGGACATTTCCAGACCTGAGAGGCCGACGGACCTTCGGGTTACCGGCCTAAGGTTCGTTTTTGAGTTGGCCACGGTGAAGTCTTGCTTGAAGGGATTGCACCTGCAGGAACTGGGGCAGGCCTGCCAAAGCGCATGCGCAGCGATTCGCGACGCACCGCGTCGCGAATTGAGTTGGATGCACTACAGCCTGCTGCTGCGGGCGGCGGATGGACATGCAAGTCGCTGACGGTTACTGCAAGCGATCAAGCGGCGGACCCGCAACCGCCGCCTCACCTCGTCACCGATAGCGGTTCACCATCTCCCCCACCGGCAACACCCTGATCTTCCCCGCCAACCCCGCACACCCAAACGCCTCAAACCGCGCCTCGCAAATCCCTTGCGCCGCCTTGCGCGCCGCCTCCAGCGCCTTGCGCGGATCGAACTCCTTCGGCTGCTCGGCAAACAGCCTGCGCATTGCCCCGGTCATCGCCAGCCGGATGTCGGTGTCGATATTGACCTTGCGCACGCCGCTGGCGATGCCGCGGCGGATCTCGTCGACGGGCACGCCATAGGTCTCGGGGATGTCACCGCCGTATTGGCGCAGGATGGCCAGCCACTCTTGCGGCACGCTGGATGAGCCGTGCATCACCAGGTGGGTGTTGGGCACCGCGGCATGGATGGCGGCGATGCGTTCGATGGCCAGGGTGTCGCCGGTCGGTGGGCGGCTGAATTTGTAGGCGCCGTGGCTGGTGCCGATGGCGATCGCCAATGCATCGACACCCGTGCGGGCGACAAAGTCCTTGGCTTGTTGTGGGTCGGTCAGCAATTGCTCGTGGCTCAAGGTGCCTTCGGCGCCGACGCCATCTTCCTCGCCGGCCAGGCCGCTTTCCAGGCTGCCGAGGCAGCCCAGTTCGCCTTCGACGCTGACACCCACGGCATGCGCCAGCCGGCATACATCGGCCGTGACCTGCAGGTTGTAGTCGTAGCTGGCCGGCGTCCTCGCGTCTTCACGCAAGGAGCCATCCATCATCACGCTGGTGAAGCCGCTCTGGATGGCTTGCAGGCACACCCCGGCGGAAGCGCCATGGTCCTGGTGCAGCACCACGGGAATGTGTGGATGCGTCTCGACGGCGGCCAGCACCATGTGGCGCAGATAAGCCTCGCCGGCGTACTTGCGAGCGCCGGCACTGGCCTGCAGGATCACCGGGCTTTGCGTTGCCTCGGCCGCTTGCATGATGGCCTGGATCTGCTCCAGGTTGTTGACGTTGAAGGCTGGTACGCCATAGCCATGTTCGGCGGCATGGTCCAGTAATTGGCGCAATGTGATGAAGGCCATTCACTAACTCCTGATATGGTGAGAGAAGAGCAGATTCGATTCAACCCGCGTCGGACACCAGGTCCATGCGGGCATGCCATTCGGTGAGTTCCTTGAGGCCGATGCGTGCATCGCCTTCGTCGTCCGCCGTAGGCGACGCGGGATGCCAGCCCGCGCGGCTGTGCAGGCCGGGGCCGATGGCGATGGCGTGCTCGATGGGGTCGGCGCTGAAGTACACGCTGCGGGTCACCAATACCGGCACATCGGCGGCACGTGCAGCGCTGGCGCCTGCCCAGGAATCTTCGATGGCTAGGGCATCGACCGGCGCGCAGCGCAGCACCGCCAAGGCACGCCGATAGGCCTCGGGGTCTGGCTTCTTCGCGGCCACGTCTTCGCCGCAGACGACTGTTGCGAAGCGCCGCTGCCAGGCCGGCCCGAGATGGCGGACCAGCAGCGACTCCACATTCGCGCGGCTGGTGGTGGTGACGATGGCCTGCGTCAGGCCGCGCGCCGTGGCTTCGTCCAGCAGTTCTCGCACCCCAGGGCGCAGCGGAATGGCGCCTTCATGCACCAGCCGCGCATAAGCTTCGTTCTTGCGGCGATGCAGCTCATTGATCAAGGCCTCGCGTTCGACAGCCAGTGCCGGCGCATCGGTTTCATCCGCCATCGCGGCACGCAGCCGCTCGCGGCCGCCGGTCACGCGCAGCAATTGGCCATAGCGGGCGATGTCCCAATGCCAGCTCAAGCCCAGCGAACAAAAGGCAGTGTTGAAGGCGACGCGGTGGCCGTCGCGCTCGGTCTCGGCCACGGTGCCGTCGACATCCCAGAGCAAGGTTTTCAGCATGATCGTGTGACGCGTCTTTTGAAAACTAGGATTCAGCGCGCCGTGCCAGGATCTCGAAAGCCGGCAGGGTCTTGCCTTCCAGCACTTCCAGGAACGCGCCGCCGCCGGTGGAGATGTAGCCCACGTCCTTTTCGATGCCGTACTTGGCAATCGCCGCCAGGGTGTCGCCGCCGCCGGCAATGCTGAAGGCCTCGCTGGCCGCGATGGCTCGCGCCAATGTCTCGGTGCCTTGCGCAAACGCATCGAACTCGAATACACCCACCGGGCCGTTCCAGACGATGGTGCCGGCGGCTTTCAGCTTGTCGGCCAGCAAGGCCGCGGTTCGCGGGCCGATGTCCAGGATCAGGTCGTCGGGCGCGACATCGCTGGCCGCTTTCACCATTGCCGTTGCATCGGCTGCAAAGGCCTTGGCAACGACCACGTCAGTGGGTATCGGCACCTCGGCGCCACGCGCCTTCATCGCCGCCATCACCGCCCTGGCCTCTTCCACCAGATCTGGCTCGGCCAGGCTCTTGCCGATGGACAAGCCGGCCGCCAGCAAAAAGGTGTTGGCAATGCCGCCACCAACGATCAGGCCATCTACTTTGTCCGATAGGCTGCGCAGGATCGCCAGCTTGGTGCTGACCTTGGAACCGGCCACGATGGCCAGCAGCGGGCGCCTGGGTTGGGCCAGCGCCTTTGTCAACGCATCGATCTCGGCTGCGAGCAGCGGGCCGGCGCAGGCCAGCGGCGCGAACTGCGCAATGCCATAGGTACTGGCCTCGGCGCGGTGGGCCGTGCCGAACGCGTCATGCACGAAGATGTCGCAGAGTGCCGCGAGCTTGTGTGCCAGTGCCGGGTCGTTCTTCTTCTCGCCTTTGTTCAGACGGCAGTTCTCCAGCAGCACCACCTGGCCAGGCTGCACGTCGACACCATCCACCCAATTGGACTTCAGCGGCACATCGCGGCCCAGCAGTTCGCCCAGGCGCCGGGCCACCGGCGCCAGCGAATCCTCGGGCCGGAACTCGCCTTCGCTGGGCCGGCCGAGATGGCTGGTCACCATCACCGCCGCGCCCACTTCCAGGGCCATGCGGATGCATGGCACCGAGGCGCGTATGCGCGTGTCTTCCGTGATCCGGCCGGCGCCATCCAGCGGCACATTCAAATCGGCGCGAATGAACACGCGCTTGCCGCGGGCAAAGCCCGAGGCCAGCACATCGCTGAAACGCAGCACCTTCATCGTGCGGCCCCGATCACGCGGGCCATCTCCAGCACCTTGTTCGAGTAGCCCCATTCGTTGTCGTACCAGGCGACGACCTTGACGAAGGTCCGGTCCAGCGCAATGCCGGCTTCGGCATCGAAGACCGAGGTGAGTGCCTCGCCGCGGAAATCGGTGGAGACCACCTTGTCCTCGGTATAGCCCAGCACGCCACGCATCGCTCCGGCAGCGGCTGTCTTCATCGCGTTGCAGATGTCGTCCCAGCTCGCTTCGGTGGCCAGCTCGGCCGTGAGGTCGATGACGCTCACATCGGACGTTGGCACCCGGAAACTCATGCCGGTGAGCTTCTTGTTGAGCTCGGGAATCACCACGCCCACCGCCTTGGCGGCGCCGGTGGATGACGGGATGATGTTCTCCAGAATACCGCGGCCACCGCGCCAATCCTTGTTGCTGGGGCCGTCGACTGTTTTCTGGGCCGCGGTGGCAGCATGCACGGTGGTCATCAAGCCGCGCCGGATGCCGAAGCTGTCGTGCAGCACCTTGGCCACCGGGGCCAGGCAGTTGGTGGTGCAGCTGGCATTCGACACGATGGCCTGGCCGGCATAGCGCTTGTCGTTGACGCCGTAGACGAACATCGGCGTGTCGTCCTTGGACGGCGCGCTCATGATGACTTTGCGTGCGCCGGCATCGATGTGCTTCTGTGCGGTCTCCTTGGTCAGGAACAGGCCGGTGGATTCGACAACCACATCAGCGCCGATATCGCCCCAGGCCAGCTCGGCCGGGTTCTTCAATGCCGTCAGGCGGATCTTTCTATCGTTCACGATGAGCGTGTCGCCATCGACTGCGATCTCGCCTTTGAATCGGCCATGCACGCTGTCGTAGCGCAGCATGTAGGCCAGGTAATCGGGTTCGAGCAAGTCGTTGATGCCGACGATCTCGATGTCCGGGAAATGCTGGACAGCGGAGCGGAACACCATGCGGCCGATGCGGCCGAAGCCGTTGATGCCAATGCGAAGACTCATGCGACGTTTCTGGTGGAGGGTTGAAGATGGCGGGGGGACAGGCGAAGTACCAGCGTGAGGGCGGCCTGGGCCACGGCGGCAAGGTCGGGCAGGATCAGGTCAGGCTTGGCTTCCTCAATCGGCCGGCCGGCGTTGTAGCCATAGGGCACCGCCCAGGCCCGCACGCCGGCATTGCGCGCGGCCATCACATCGACAGCCGAATCGCCCACATGGGCCATGGCCTCTCGTGCCACGCCCAAGGTGTCGGCCACATAACGCAGCACGCTGGCATGCGGCTTGGGCTGCGGCAGCGAATCGCCGCCGATCACCAACTCGAAATGCCGATGCAGGTCGTGGCACTGCAGCAGGCGGCGGGCATGGGCCAGCTCCTTGTTGGTGACGCAGACCAGTCTTATTGCATGGCGGCGCAGCTGCAGGAGGGCTTCATGCGCGCCGGCATAGGGCGCGCTGAAGCTGCCGGTGGTCTGCGCGTAGTGGGCATCGAAGCGGGCCAGCACCTCGTCTTCAGGCGGCAATGCAGGCTGGCCAGGGCCTGGCACCGGCAGGCGAGCCAGCACGGCGCGCATCAGCGCATGCGAGCCGCGGCCTATCAATACGGTGATCTCTTCGGCGGGGCGGCGGGGCTGGCCGAGATCGGTGAGCGTGCGGTTCACCGCTTCGGCGATTTCGCTGGCGGTGTCGACCAGGGTGCCGTCGAGGTCGAAGCTGACAAGTGCGAGGGCCATGGTGTCATTCGGCTCAAGGCCGCTCCAGGATGACGGGCCTTTGACGAGGACGCGTGCAATGTGCGTTAGCGATGCTCATGTCAAGCCTCGGCCGTTTCCTCGGTGGCGGGCACCTGGGCGCGCACCAGCGCGGCCAAGGTTTCGGCGGTGAAGCCAAAATGCGCGAACAGCGAGGCAGCGGGTGCCGATTCACCGAATGAGTCGATGCCCAATGCCGCATCGCAGCCGTAGCCAGCCCAGAAGCGCGATACGCCCGCTTCCACGCCGATGCGCGGCATGCCAGGCGGCAGCACGGCATGGCGCCAGGCAGCGGGCTGACGATCGAACACCGTGCTGCTGGGCATGGACACCACGCGAACCGGCAATCCGACTGCATCCAGCAAGGCCTGGGCTTCGCGGGCCAGGGCCACCTCGGAGCCGGTGGCGATCATCACCGCACGCGGCTGGCTGCGATCGGACAGCACATAGGCACCACGTGCAATCGCGGCGATCTGGCCCGCATCGCGCGGCTGCGCCGGCAAGGCCTGCCGCGACAGCAGCAAGGCACTCGGCCTCTCGGCCGACTGCACCGCAGCGGCCCAGGCCGTGGCCGTCTCGGTGGCATCGCAGGGCCGCCACACATCGAGCCCGGGGATCAGGCGCAGGCTTGCTGCATGCTCCACCGGCTGGTGCGTGGGCCCGTCTTCGCCCAGTCCGATGGAATCGTGCGTGAAGACATGGACCACGCGCTGCTTCATCAGCGCGGCCATGCGAATGGCATTGCGGCTGTAGTCGCTGAAGGTCAGGAAGGTGCCGCCATAGGGAATGAAGCCGCCATGCAAGGCCATGCCGTTCATCGCCGCGGCCATGCCGAATTCGCGCACGCCATAGCTCAGGTGGCGACCACCCGTCGCACCGCGGCGCACCGTCCCGCAGCCCGGAAAGTCGGTCAGGTTGCTGGCCGTCAGGTCGGCACTGCCGCCGAGTAATTCAGGCAATAGCCCGGACAGCGGCGCCAGCACTTGCTGCGAGGCCTTGCGGGTGGCCACCGCCTCGCCTGCCGCGGCGCAGCGCTCGATCAAGTGCACCAGCTGCAGCTTGGCACCGGTGGGCAATACGCCGGCCATGCGGCGCTCGAACTCGTCCGCCAGTTCCGGATGGGCACTGCGGTAGGCCTCGAAGCGTTGGCGCCAGGCCGATTCGGCCCGCGCGCCGGCTTCGCGGGCGTTCCAGCGGGCAGAAATCTCGGAAGGTATTTCGAAGGGGGCATGCGGCCATTGCAGGCGCGCACGCGTTGCGGCGATCTCGGCCTCGCCCAGCGGCTCGCCATGCGCGCGAGCCGTGCCTTCGCGGCCTGGTGCACCGGCGCCGATGGTGGTACGGCAGAGGATGATCGAGGGCTTTTCGGTATCGCTGCGCGCAAGGGCAATCGCTGCGTCGAGTTCGGCCACATCATGTCCATCGACCGGGCCGATCACCTGCCACTCATATGCTGCAAAGCGAGCGGCCGTGTCGTCGGCAAACCAGCCGCGTACATCGCCATCAATGCTGATGCCGTTGTCGTCGTACAGCATGATCAGCTTGCCCAATCCCAGCGCGCCGGCCAGCGAGCAGGCCTCGTGGCTCAGGCCTTCCATCAGGCAGCCATCGCCGGAAAACACCCAGGTGTGGTGGTCCACCACGGTGTGGCCGACGCGGTTGAACTCATCGGCCAGCAGCTTCTCGGCCAGCGCCATGCCCACCGCATTGGCCAGGCCCTGGCCCAGCGGGCCGGTGGTGGTCTCGACGCCGGGGGTGAGGCCGACTTCGGGATGGCCTGGGGTCTTGCTGTGCAGTTGCCGAAAGCGCTTCAGCTCGCTGATCGGCAGGTCATAGCCGCTCAGATGCAGCAGCGCATACAGCAGCATCGATGCATGGCCATTGCTGAGCACGAAGCGGTCACGGTCGGCCCAACGTGGGTTGGCCGGGTTGTGCTTCAAGTGCCGGTGCCACAGCGCCACCGCCATCTCGGCCATGCCCATGGGTGCGCCGGGGTGGCCGCTCTTGGCGGCTTGCACGGCATCGATGGCCAGCATGCGCAAGGCGTTGGCCAACGGGTCTTCGAAGCGTGGATGTCCACGCAGCACGCGATCTTCAGAGTTGGAGGCCATGGTGTGATGTCCTCCGAGTCAGATCGCCGCCAGCGCACCGATGGCACGCTGCCGGCGTTCCACCATGCGCCAGATGAAGGGCGTGAAGATCAGCTGCATCGCCAGCTCCATCTTGCCGCCGGGCACCACGATGGTGTTGGCACGGCTCATCCACGAGTTGTTGATCATGTTCAGCAGGTAGGGGAAGTCGATGCCCTTGGGGTTCTGGAAACGGATCACGCAGATCGATTCGTCGGCGCTGGGGATGTCGCGCGCAATGAAGGGGTTGCTGGTGTCCACCACCGGCACGCGCTGGAAATTGACATGCGTGTGCTCGAACTGCGGGCAGATGTAGTTCACGTAATCCGGCATGCGGCGCAGGATGGTGTCGGTGACTGCATCGGTGCTGTAGCCGCGCACATGCTGGTCGCGCCAGAGCTTCTGTATCCACTCCAGGTTGATCACCGGCACCACGCCGATCAGCAGGTCTGGATAACGCGCAATGTTCACGTCCTTGGTGATCACCGCGCCATGCAGGCCTTCGTAGAACAGCATGTCGGTGCCTTCGGCCAGGTCTTCCCAGGGCGTGAAGGTGCCGGGTGGCTGCTGGTAGGGCTTGGCCTCGATGGCATCGTGCAGGTAGCGGCGGCGCTTGCCCTGGCCGCACTCGCTGTAGCTGCGGAACAGCTGCTCCAGTTCAGGGAACAGGTTGTTCTCGGGACCGAAATGGCTGAAATGGGTGTTGCCGGCCCGCTCGGCCGCGGCCTGGCGCTCGCGCATCTCGGCGCGGTCGTAGCGGTGGAAGCTGTCGCCTTCGATGATCGCGGCCTTCACGCCTTCGCGGCGGAAGCCGAAGCATTCGGCGGGTTCAAGAGGCAATCAAAGCGGAATCAGGCAGCCGAGAAGACGCGGCTGGCGCGCACATCGGCCACTTCAAGCGTCAGCAGGTCCTCGCGGGACAGCGGCCTGTCACGCTCGGCAAACAGCCTGCTGGCCTGGCGCAGGCGCATGCGGTCCAAGGCGTTGCGCACACTTCTGGCGTTAGCGAAATGGGCCTGATGCACCCGCAGGTCCAGGTATTCCTCGAAGGCCTCGCGCGCACCGGGGCCGAAGCGGTAGGCCATGCCGGTCAGCATGCGGTCGGCAATGGATTGCAGCTCCACCGGCGTGTAGTCCGGAAAATCCAGGTGGTGCGCAATGCGGCTGCTCATGCCCGGGTTGCTCTGGAAGAAGGTGCGCATGCGGTCTGCATACCCGGCCAATATCACCACCAGGTCATTGCGCTGGTTCTCCATCACTTGCAGCAGGATCTCGATCGCTTCCTGGCCGTAGTCGCGCTCGTTCTCCGGGCGGTACAGGTAGTAGGCCTCATCGATGAAGAGCACGCCGCCCATGGCTTTCTTCAAGACCTCACGCGTCTTAGGCGCGGTGTGGCCGATGTACTGGCCCACCAGGTCGTCGCGCGTCACTGCCACCAAGTGGCCCTGGCGTACATAACCGAGACGATGCAGGATGTGCGCCATGCGCAGCGCCACTGTGGTCTTGCCGGTGCCCGGGTTGCCGGTGAAGCACATGTGCAGGCTGGGCGTCTGGGCTTGCAGGCCATGGGCCAGCCGAAGGCGGTCGATCACCAGCAGCGCGGCGATGTCGCGTATGCGCTGCTTCACCGGGGCCAGGCCGACAAGCTCCTGGTCCAGCTCATCGAGAACGGCCTCGACCTGGCTGTCGCGCAGCACCTCGGCGACTGTGCTGGGAATGCTGGTTGGCTGAGTATTTTGTTCGCTGGGCGCAGCGGCTTCAGTCGCCTGCAGCGCGCCCGGAATGCGGTAGAGCGGTGCGTTCATGGTCACTGGTGCTCCCTTGGCGCTGCTCGCCGTCCCTCCAGGAGGGAATTCGCCCTTCGGGCGGCCGGGCGGGCTCATGCCGCCTCGGCCAGCGACTGCGCTTCAGCCAATTGCGCACGCATGGCAGCGATCACGGCCTGGTAGTCGCGCTGGCCGTAGATCGCGCTGCCTGCCACGAAAGTGTCGGCACCGGCATCGGCCACGCGGCGAATGTTGTCGACCTTGATGCCGCCATCCACTTCAAGCCGAATGTCGCGGCCGCTCTGGTCTATCAAGCGCCGGGCCTGCTCGATCTTGCGTAGTGCACTGTCGATGAAGCTCTGCCCGCCGAAGCCAGGGTTGACGCTCATGATGAGAATTAGGTCCACTTTGTCGATGGTCCACTCCAGCACATCCAGCGGCATGGCCGGATTGAAGGCGAGACCTGCCTTGCAGCCGGCACCGCGGATCAGCTGCAAGGTGCGGTCGACATGGGGGCTGGCATCGGGATGGAAGCTGATCAGGTCAGCGCCTGCCTCGGCAAAAGCGATGGCCAGTGCATCGACCGGCTGCACCATCAAGTGAACGTCCATCGGCGCATGCGTGCCATCGGATCTGCGGGTGTGCCGCTTCAATGCCTGCGCGATAGAGGGGCCGATGGTCAGGTTGGGCACGTAATGGTTGTCCATCACGTCGAAATGAATCCAGTCGGCACCGGCGGCGATCACGGCGCGCACCTCCTCGCCCAGGCGTGCGAAGTCGGCGGACAGGATGGATGGGGCGATGCTGAAAGTCGTCATGGTCGTGTCTTTCGCAGGGTCGTTCCTTGCAGGTGGGCAGCACTGGAGCGGGATGGCCGCTCCAGTGGGGCGCTAGTAGCGCTGGCTTTCAGGTTTGTCGGTCGCGTAGCTGTGCAGCGTGTATCGAATGGAGCGTCCATCGACCTCCTGCCGCACCAGGCCAAAGCCCGGCTCGTTATCGGGCCGGTGCACGATGAAGCTCATCGCAATCGACTCGATGCCACGCGTCGAATCGAAGGCCATCAGCCTCACGTAGTGCTGAGGAAAGGTCTGGCGGCACTGGTTCAGCTCCAGCATCACGCCGGCGGCATCGCGCAGGTCGAACATCGGCATGCCGAACATCTCCCAATAGGTGTTGCGGGGATGCGGGTCGTCGGTGTATTCGATGCTCCAGGCGTAGCCCTTGCCCAGCCCGTAGGTGATCTGCGCGCGGATCTCGTCGTCGCTGAAGTCGGGCAGGAAGCTGAACTGGCCTTGGGTCACACGGCCGGTGGGATTGGTCATCATGGTTCGGGTCTCCTTCTGGCGATTCAGGCAGTTCAGGCAACGGACGGCGTGGTCTGGTAATCGCTGGTATCGGTGGGCGTGTAGTTGAAGGACACGTCCTTCCAGGTGTCCAGCGCCTGCTTCAGCGGCGTGCAGAAACGGGCGGCGGCCTGCAGGATTTCCGGGCCTTCGTTGGCGATGTCACGGCCCTCGTTGCGGGCCTTGACGATGGCCTCCAGGGCGACGCGGTTGGCCACCGCACCCGCCTGGATGCCGGCCGGGTGGCCGATGGTGCCGCCGCCGAACTGCAGCACCACGTCGTCGCCGAACAGGTCGATCAGCTGGTGCATCTGGCCGGCGTGGATGCCGCCCGAGGCCACCGGCATCACCTTCTTCAGGTCGCACCAGTCCTGGTCGAAGTGCAGGCCGCGCGGCAGGTCCTGGCGTGTGTAGGAATCGCGGCACACGTTGTAGTAGCCCTGCACCGTCAGCGGGTCGCCTTCCAGCTTGCCCACCGCCGTGCCGGCATGCATGTGGTCCACGCCGGCCAGGCGCAGCCACTTGGCAATGACGCGGAAGCTCACGCCATGGTTCTTCTGCCGCGTATAGGTGCCGTGGCCCGCGCGGTGCAGGTGCAGGATCATGTCGTTGCGGCGGCACCAGGCGCCCAGGCTCTGGATGCAGGGCCAGCCGACGATCAGGTCGACCATCACGATCACGCTGCCCAGGCTTTTCGCGAACTCGGCCCGCTCGTAGATGGCCTCCATCGTGCCGGCGGTCACATTCAGGTAGCTGCCCTTCACTTCACCTGTCGCGGCCGCTGCCTTGTTGACGCCATCCATCACGTACAGAAAGCGGTCGCGCCAGTGCATGAAGGGCTGCGAGTTGATGTTCTCGTCGTCCTTCATGAAGTCGAGGCCGCCTTTCAATCCCTCGTAAATGACGCGGCCATAGTTGCGCGCGCTCAGGCCCAGCTTGGGCTTGGTGGTGGCGCCCAGCAGCGGGCGGCCGAACTTGTCCAGGCGCTCGCGTTCGACGATCAGCCCGGTGGGCGGGCCCTGGAAGGTCTTGACATAGGCCACCGGGATCTGGATGTCCTCCAGCCGCGCCGCCTTCAGCGGCTTGAAGCTGAACACATTGCCGATCAGGCTGGCCGTCATGTTGGCGATCGAGCCTTCTTCGAACAGGATGATGTCGTAAGCCACCCAGGCGAAATACTCGCCAGGCCGGCCGGGCACCGGCTCCACGCGGTAGCACTTGGCGCGGTAGTTCTCGCAGGCGGTGAGGCGGTCGGTCCACACCACCGTCCAGGTGGCGGTGCTGGATTCGCCGGCCACGGCGGCGCCGGCTTCGACGGGGTCCACGCCCTCCTGCGGCGTGATGCGGAACAGGCACACCGTGTCGGTGGCGCTGGGCTGGTAGTCGGGCTGCCAGTAGCCCATCTGCCGGTACTTCAGGACGCCGGCGCTGTAGCGCTGCTTGGTGTTGGTGATCTGGGTGGCTTCGGCCTTCAGGCCAAGTTCGACGGGGGCATTCATGGGGTGTCTCCGAGGGCGGTGAACGCATGTTCTCGTTGCCGATCAATAAACACCAGTCAGACTTTCTTCGTCTTGGATTAAGCTTTGGCTTAACAATGAACATCAGCTTCCGCCAGCTCCGCGTCTTTCTCGAGGTCGCCCATCACAACAGCGTGACGCGCGCAGCCGAGGTGCTGCACCTGACGCCGCCAGCGGTGTCGATGCAGATCAAGGAGATCGAGAACCAGGTCGGCCTGCCGCTGTTCGACCGCGAGGGCCGCACGCTGAGTCTGTCCACCGCCGGCGAATACTTCGTCGTGCATGCCAAGCGCATGCTGGCCGCGCTGCGCGATGCCGAGAACGCGATGGGCCGCTTCAAGCGCCTGGAACATGGGCTGCTGACGGTGGGCATGGTCAGCACGGCCAAATACTTCGTACCGCGGCTGCTGGCGATGTTCAGGCAGGAGCATCCGGGCATCGATGTGCGGCTGGTGGTCACCACCAATCGCGAGGCGCTGGTGGGCCGCATGGAATCGGGCGAATGCGACCTCGCCGTGATGGGCCGGCCGCCGCGCGAGCTGGCGGCGCGCTCCGAGGCCTTTGCGGCCCATCCGCTGGTCTTCGTCTGCCCGCCGGGCCATGAGCTGCTGCAGCTGGGCCACCCGCCGGTGTCAGCGCTGTCGCCCTACCCCTTCATCGTGCGCGAGCACGGCTCGGGCACGCGCAACGCGATGACGCAGTTCTTCAACGAGCACCGCTTCGAGCCGCGCATCACGATGGAAATGGGCAGCAACGAGACCATCAAGCAGGCGGTGATGGCCGGCATGGGCGTGAGCTTCCTGTCGCTGCACACCGTGGGGCTGGAGCTGAAGACGGGCCTCTTGAAGCTGCTGGATGTGGAGGGCACGCCGGTGATGCGCACCTGGCAGGTGGTGCACCTGCAGAGCAAGGTGCTGTCGCCGGCGGCCGAGGCCTTTCGCTACTTCCTGATCGAGCGTGGCGAAACGCTGCTGGTGGCGCACGACGAGCCCTTGTTGCGGCCTCCGCCTGTTGGCGAAGAATGAAGCACTGAGCACATCGGTTTCGGCCGATGGGCAGGCAGGCTGCCCGAGTGACTGACGCTCACTTTGACAGGTATCGCCGAAGACTGTGGCGCAACAAACGAAACCAGCATCCGGCGGACTGAGAAGCGCGAGTGAAACGGCGGCGGCCGAGACTGTGTCCACTCACCCTAGCTCAGCCATTCCACCGGAAGCACGACATCATGAAAACCGCCCGCGCCTACGCAACTCGCGCTGCCGCCATGCTCGGCCTCGCCCTTGCCTTCGCCATGCCCTCCGCCCAGGCGCAAAGCTTTGTACAGGTTCGCGATTGGGACGTGTATGTCGACATGCCCACCGGCTTTGCCTATGTCAAGACGCCCAATGGCTGGCGCTTTGTGCGCAAGCTGGATGAAGAGCAGATGACCCGCCTGCCGCCCAGCACGCTGACGGCCTTGCTGCCGCCGGAACAGCCCGAGATCCTGTACGCGCACCCGGCGCTGGAGCCTTCGCCGCGCATGCTGGCCATGCGGGCTTTGGATCGCCGCCTGGCGGGCAATACGCCGATGGCGGTTCAGCAGTAAACAAGGGCCCCGAGCCGCGCCGCGATCGGCCGACATCAGGCAAGCAAGACGGGCTAACGGTTCGCCGCCAGCTCGTCCAGTTTCGCCTTGAAGGCCAGCAGATCGGCACGCGTTGCCAGCGGGCCAGCGCCGGGCACGACAACATCGAAGTCCAGCTTCAGCACCTGCTCCAGCGCCGCGCGCCAGCCAGCCACGCTGCCACCGGCGGCGAGGTCGGGCGTGGGCGCTTCGGCGCTCATCAAGTCACCCAGGGCGACGACCTTGAGGTCGGGAAAGTAGACCACCGCATCGTTGTCGGTATGGCCGCTGCCATAGTGGAAGACCTGCACCTCGACACCGCCCATGCGCAGCCGATAGTCCTTGTCGTAGGTGACGACCGGACCCGCTGCCCGGGTTGCGGAGGCAGCCGGCGCAGGCATGGCCGGCAGGCGGGGCACCCCCTTCTCCTGCACCAGCACCGCCACACCGGCCGCCACGAACTGCGGCAGGTTGCCGGTGTGCTGCGCATGGTGGTCGGTGACGATCAGCACGCGGGTCGGCAGGTCTGACAGCTTGTTGATGCGCCGCATCTGCGACATCAGCGGGCGGTACTGGCCCGGCAGCTTGGCATCGACCACGATGGTGCCGCTGGCACTCAGGCGCATCAGCGTATTGCCGCCGCCGCCGGTGATCATGTACAGGCCTGTCTTGACAAGCTCGGCACTCAACGGCGGCGCTGGTGCGGCCGTTGATGCGGTCATTGACGACGCAGGTGTAGGTGCGCCTGCGTCGCCAGCCGATGCCGGCCTGGCTTCCTGGGCGGCTGCCACGCCGCCCAGCAGCGCGATGGCCAGGATGCCGATCGCGCTGCGCGCTGTCATCGCCACTCAGTTGCCGTTCTTCGAAAACGCAAAGAACTTGTTGTTGCCGGTAAAGCCCGGAATGCCCAGGTGCGTATAGCCCGAGCCCCAATACACCTCCTTGTCGGCAATCGAGGCACCGGCATTCACCGATGCACCCGATGCAAAGCTCCACAAGGTCTGGCCCGTGGCGGCGCTCAAGGCCAGCATGGTGGGTGCAGTGGCGGCACCGGCCATCGAGGACACAAACACCACATCGTCGGCCACGGTCACCGGGCCGACCGAGATGGCGCCGTTCGGGTCACCGCGCTGCCACAGGATGGCGCCGGTCGCCGGGTCCAGCGCAGCCCAGGAGCCTGCACTGCCCACTGCCGTCGGAATGCCGTAGAGATTGGCAATCGACACATAGATGCGCTTGCCATCGCTGGCCGAGCCCCATTCCATGCCGCCCAGCGCCGAGCCCGGCCCGACTTGCGTACGCCACAGCTCGGCCCCCGTGTCGGGATTCAGTGCGAAGTAGATGCCGCTCTTCTGTCCGGCGCCGAGGATGGTCTTCTTCTGGCCATGGCCGGCGTCATAGGTGATCAGGTTGGGCGCCGATGCAAAGTCGAAGTCCGGCCCGGCGGCGGTCGGGCAATTGCCCTCGCCTGGCTTGAAGCCGACCAGGCAGGCCACGTTCCAGTCATCCGAACCATCGACCACACCGTACTGTGGCTGGTTCCAGTTCATGAACTTGCTGGCCCAGCGAATGGCGCCGGTGTTCAATGAAAGCGCCAGGATCGAATCGGAGTGGTTGGCCGGTGAATTGCAACTCACTGCCGTGCCACCGCCTGCGATACAGGCGAGGTACGCCGGATCGGTCGGGTGCGCGTAGTTGTTGCCGGTGCTGACGAACAGCGAACCGCGGTCCTTGTCGACCGCGAAGTTGCCGCCCCACACGCCGGCGCCGCTGTAGCCAGCCGGCGTGGTGTAGGTACGCCAGACGATCTGACCCACATTGCCGCCCTTGACGCTGACGGCCACCACGCTGCCCCTGGCCTTGCAGCAGGGGTAGGCCGGATTGGCCGCAACGCCTTCTTCCAGCGAGGCCACGCCGGTGTAGAGCACGCCATCGGACACCACGGGCGAGGTGGTGATGATGGCGAAGGGATCATTCGCCGGCGATTCGAGCTGGGTCTTCCACAGCAGGTTGCCGTTCTTTGCGTTGATGGCCAGCAGCCACGCGCCGCCTTGCGTTCCGATGTACAGAACATCGTCCACCACGGCCGGGGTGGTGCGCGATTGGGTGTCGGCCGGCAGACCATAGTCAGAGAACTTGCGGGTCCAGGCCATGCTGCCGTTCTTGGTCTTCACCGCCCAGAGATTGCCGCCCCAGTCCGGGAAATAGGCCACGCCATCGACCACTGCCGCGCGTGCGGACACGTCGCCACCGGTGGTGAAGGTCCACTTGACCTTCAGCTTGTCGACGCCATTGATGCCCTTGTCGGAGTTGGCAGTGTTCTGGACGTTCTGCCCGAACATCGGCCAGTCCTTGCCGTTGTCTGCCGCGGCCGGCAGAGGCACCAGTGCAGCGCAGGCCAGCCCCGCGAACAGTGCAGCACGACCACCCAGGATGGCGCGCGCACGCGCCCCGACTTGCACGCTCAAGGTCATGAATCCTCCTAAGAACTTGGAACAGGACTCAGCCTCCCGCCGGTCCGTCACGCTTTCTGCGAGGCCTGAAGTGATCTTGCTCGCCACCGGGCACTGGGGCCCGGAAAGTCCAGTATCAAGCAACGATGTGCGTGATGCAACATGTAAATATGTCGCATTGAACATAGGCGAATGCGCGTGACAAGCCGCAGAACGCGGGGGACTCAGCGCCGATGGCCGCGATGGGTCGCTCTCATTGCATGTTAGACGGGCATCACTGTTTCGGGCGCCGCCCCTGCGCATGACGAAGCCGGCGCAGCTGTTTCAGCAACATCGGCGCCAGCCGCGCCAGCAGCAGCATCGCGGCCACAGCTGCGAACAGCGGCCGCAACCCGGCACGCGCCAGCACGGGCCGCGCCAGCGCATCGGCAGTGAGCGCCTCGGCCAGCGCATCGCCAGTGCGCAGATGGTGGTAGCCCAGGCCCAGCTCGCCTGCCAGCAGTCGCAGGTAGCCTTCATGCAGCGATGACAAATGCTCGCTGCCCGGCGCAGGACGCGGCAACGCAGTACCGGCGGCATCGTCATCGACCAGTTTCTCGCGCCCGAGGCTGGCGCCGCGGCCCTGGCTGTAGCGGTCGGTCTGCATCACCTCATCAGCACGCCAGAAGCCCAGGGGTCGGCCCAAAGCATCGGTCTTTGGAATCGGCGCCGGCAGCGGGCCGCCCACGCCGACGAGCAGGCCGGCCACATCGCCGGGCTTGTCATCGAAGGCCGGTCGATGGCGCGGGTTCAGTGGCGGCGCCTCATGGCCATCGGTGACAAAGACCAGTGACGGCTTGTCCGGCAACTGCCTGGCCACGGTGATGGCGCTGTGCAGGCCCTTGGCCACCTCGCTGTTGCCGGCCCAGGCCATGCGCCCATCGATGCCATCCAGAGTGGCCTGCAACTCGCCCAGGTGCGCGCACACCTCCACCGGCGCCACCAGCAGAAAAGCACGGTATTCGGTGAACACCGCCCAGCCCAGGCGCGAGCCGCAAGGCAGCTGCGGCAGAGCCTGGCGCAAGCTCTGTTTCGCGAAGGCCAGGCGCGAGACAGGCTGGCCAGCGAGCTGCTGATCGGTGACGTTCATGCTCTGCGTGATGTCCAGCACCACCACATGGTCGACCAGCGATTGCTCGACGTTCAGGCCCGGGTTCAGGAAGCTCGCGGCCAGCGACACGGCTGCGGCGGCCAGCAGCACGCGATCACGCTCGTCGCGCCACAAGGCCCGTGCGCGGGCTCCGGCGCGAGCGGCAATATTCATGGCAAACCTGTCATGGCAAGCCTGGCGAGAAGCCGCGCATGGTGGTCACCGCGCGCTCGGCATTGCCGGGTTCGGCGCTGGGCACATCGTCGGCCTCCTCCGGGTCGGGCAGCAGGCGCTGGGCACGCTCCAGGTTGTAGCGGGCATCCCAGTGGCCGGGGTCGTCGCGCAGCACGTCGCGGTAAAGCTCCTTGGCCAGCTCGATCAAGGGGATCGCCTGGCCGGGCTGCTGGCCCTCCCGCACATGCATGGCCTGGCGCAGCAGAAGGTTGGCCGCGTTGTAGCGGGCCGCATGGCGCAGGGATTCATCGGCCTGCAAGGCCTGGTAGCGGCTCAGCGCGGCATCCACCGAACCGCTGGCAGCCAGCGCATGGGCTTGTGCGAACTGCAGCGGCGGGCGCGCCGTGGCATCGCTTGTCACCTGGCCGGACTGGATCTGCGCATTCAAACCATGCAAGCGTCCAATGTACGCGGCATCGGCGGCGGCCACGAGCACCAGAACGGCCAGCGCGATCCAGACCCTGCGGGTGCGCTGCCGGGTGGCGAAGCCGTTCAAAGCCATCGGCGTATCTCCAGCAGGTTGGCCGCCAGCAGCAGCAGCACGCAGACGAGCGCCACGCCAAAGGTAAGCGGCGACAAGTCGCGGCGCGGAATCAGGTCGCGGTAGACGATGGGCAGGTTCTCCAGGCGGTTCAGGTCGTCGATGGCCTTCTGCACTGCGGCCGGGTTCTCCGCTTCATAGGCCCGATACGGCGAGCCCAGGGATTCGAAGTAGCGGTGCAGCACGTACTCGGGCACCACATCCAGGTTCGACGGTGCCTCATTGGTCTCCAGCGTCAGCCCCGGGCTGTTCAGCGAGCGCAGATAGATCCAGTAGATCGCCACGCGGTGCTTGCGGACGAGCTCCCGAATGCGGTCGCGGGCAGATGGGTCGAGCTTGTCGCCACCATCGGACACCAGCAGCACGATGCGCGAGCCGGCATAGGGCCGGTCTTCGAAGAAGCCGAGTGCCGATTCCAGGGCCAGCGCGATATTGGTCTCCGACAAACCGCGGCCGATGTTGCCGGCAGCAATCGCAGCCTGGATCACCTCCTGCTTCTGCGTGAAGTCCAGCACCCGCATCGGCACGGTGCTGAAGACGACCATGCCGAAGCGATCGTCCGGCCGCTTGGCGGTGAATTCGGCCAGCAGCCTGCGCGCCACCCGGCCCTTGGGGTCGCGCTCCCGTGCATTGCCAAGCCGGGCGTAGTACTCCAGCGCCTCGGGCCCGGTGCCGCGCGGCGCGGCGCCACCACCCCGGCCACCGGCAAAGCCCTGGTCCATGCTGCGGCTGCGGTCCAGCACCAGCACGATCTCTGCCCCCTTGCCCACCCGCTCTATCGGATAAGCCGGCCGGTAAGGCCCCCCCAGGCCGATGATGATGCTGAGCAGCGCCAGCACCGCCACCGCACGCAGGCCGGCCTGCAGCAACATCGACGCCCGGTCGCGTGGCATCAGCGACACCACCGCGTTGCGCAGTTCGTGGGCCGTGCCGGGCAGCCAGGCCAGCAGGGCCAAGGGCAGCAGGCACAGCAGCCACGGGTGGGCGAAGCTGACTCCGAAGTCCAGGCTCATGCGGCGCCCCGCTCCGCATCGCAGCAGGCCTTGCAGAAGCGGCGCAGCCAGGCCGCCGTGCCCTGGCCAGCCGCCGAGCCCGCAAAGAACTGCTCGCGCGAACGCAGGAAGAACAGCGCCAGCTCGTCGCGCAGTTCCGCGAACTGCGGATGCTCGGCAATGAAGCGGTCGAGGTTCTGCTCGAAGACCACCTGGCCGGCCGTCTGGTTCAGCGCTTCATGCAAACGCCGATAAAGCGATTGCTGCTGCTCGGCCAAAGCCGCCTCGGGCAGCCGGCGCATTGCCCGCCAGGCCTGCGTGAACGGCCGGTGCTGGCGCGTCCACCACGGCAGGCCGATGTAGACATGCAGCAGGTAGGTGGCCAGCAGCAGCGCCAACACGGCATAACTCCACAAGCGAGCGTGTGCCGCCGCCAGATCGATCAAGGGCGGCGCAGCATCAGGTCGCAGCACACCCAGCCCTTCGCGCACCGATGCCTCGGCCGGCGCCACCGGCGCGACGGTCAGCGGCCAGGCATCGACACGCAGATCCTCACTGCGGCCTGGACTCTTGACACGCAAGGCCAGCGGCGGCAATTCCAGCGTGCGCACCTCGGGCGGCGACAGGAACACCTGGTAGACCAGGGTCAGCTCATGGCGCCTGGCTACCCACTTCCCGAGCCACCCACCCAGCCACTGCCAGTCGCTGTGCTGGGTGACCTGCCGCAACTCGATGGCCTGGCCACGCCGTGCGCTTTGCGGCAGCGAGCTTTCGTCGAACTCGCTGCCCGCGGGCACATGGACTGTCACCTTGCGCAGCACCAGGTCGCCGACCACATGGCCGAAGGCGCGCGGCTCCTGCACCGTCACGCTGGCGACTTCGGCTGCATCGGCTGCCGGCGTGGCCAGCAAGGTGGTGGCCAGGGCCAGGGCCGGGGCCAGCGCCATCGCAAGCGCCCGGATCAGCAGTCGAACAGGCTCGATTTTCATGCGTGGAAATAACGCGTTACTGCATCGGCATCAAAAGCGCCCGCCAACTGCAGCGGGCTGAGCCGGCGAGCGCTGAAAAGCTGCTGCAGCGCATCACGCCGTTGCTGCTGCAGCTCGCCCCACTGCCGGCGCAAGGCAGGTCGCCACCAGACCAGGCGCCGCTGACCCGTCTCCGGGTCCAGCACCTGCGCCAGGCCACGCTGGGCGCTGAGCGCAAATTCACGCTCGTCCCACAGCAGCACCGGCACCACATGGTGCGCTGCCAGGCTGTCCAGCACTTGAGCGACGAAGTCCAGCGGCAGATGAAAGTCCGACAGCAGGAACACCAAGGATCGCTGACGGCTCAAGTACGCGTGTGCGGCCAGCAATGCCTGCGCTGAAGTGCCATCGGGCTGCAAGGCCCGCAAGGCCGCAGCGATGCCACTGCCCGCAGCGCGTGATCGGGTCTGCGGCTGCAGCAAGGCCTGCCGCACCTGGCTGTCGCAGCCAATGAAGCCAAAGCTGTCGGCATTGCGCCAGGCCGACCAGGCCAGGCTCTCGGCAAAGTCGGCCATCACCGCCAGCTTGGCATGCGCGCCGGCAAAGCCCATCGATGCCGACAGGTCCGCGATCATCGTCACCGGGATGGACTTGCGCTCGCTGTGCAGCCGCACGATCCAGTTCTGCAGCGGGTCGCGCAGGCTGGCATGCAGGTCCAGCCGGCGTGCATCGGGCGCATCCAGCAAGTTGGCATGGCCGCGGAACTCGAAGCCGCAGTCGCCCTGGGTGCTGCGGTGCCGGCCCGGAAAGTGGCCGCGTACCTTGTCACCCAGGCGATAGTGGATTTCCGGCGTGGTTCCGGGGCGCGCGGTGTCCATCAGAACATATCCCTCAGGGCGTATCCATCAGCGCGTATCCATCAGCGCCTGTCCGTCATGGCGCAGCCACCTGGTTCAGGATGCCTGCGATCAACGGGCCCGAGATGTCATGCCGCCGCATCTCGAACACAGGCTGGTAGCACAGCCGATGCGCTATCGCCTCGGAAAACACCGCCTGCAGATCTTCCGGCGTGACATAGCTGCGGCCCTGCAGCCAGGCGCTGACGCGCGCCGCACGCAGCAACATGCTCATGCCACGCGGGCTGGCGCCGGCCAGCATCAGGGTTGCAGTGTCCAGGCCCGACAGCTTCACACCAAACTCGGCGGGCGCGGCAGTGGCCTGCCACAGCGCCATCGCATAGGACTGCAAGGCCTCGGAACATTCGATGCCGCGTTGCACCTGCGCCGCCACCTCGTTCAGCATCTGATGCTCCACCATCGCGGAACTCAAGCTCCCCACCAGGCTGTCGGTGTCGTGATAACGCGGGTCGAACATCAGCCGGCGGCGGTCTTCCTCGCTGGCCGGTGCGTCGATGGTGATCTCCAGCATGAAGCGGTCGCGTGCGGCTGAAGAGATCTCGAAAGTCTCTTCGCGCTCGACCCGGTTGCGGTCTGCAAATACCAGCAGATGCGGCAGCCGGTACTCGCGGTTGAAGGCCGAGACACTGCGCTCGGCCATCGCCCGCAGCAGCAGCGAATGCACTTGCGGCCGGGCACGGTTGATCTCGTTGAAGAAGAAGATCGCCAGGTCTTCGCCATGGTGGATCAGCGGCCCGGGGTCCACCGCAGGCCGGCCGTCGCTGCCGATGTGGGTGTAATAGATCAGGTCATTGGGCATCAGGTCGATGCTGCCCTCGGTGCGCGCGAAGTCGCCGCCCAATACATGCGCGAAAGCGCGCAGCAGCGTGGTCTTGCCCACGCCCACATCGCCTTGCAGCAGCACATGGCCGCGGGCAAACACCGCCGTGTTGACCAGCCGGATCACACGCGCCTGGCCGATCACGGCCTTGGCCACCTCGGCCTCGATGGCCAGCGCGCGCTGGCGCCAGTCGGTCAAGAGCGCGTCCTTGTTCTCCATGGATCTCCTCCGTGGTTCTGCGCACCACTGGTCGTCGCACATGCGCGTGACACTCTGCGCCGGCAACGGCACAGCAAGCGGAACGCCAGGCTCCAGCAAGTGGAGATAGCAAGAGCCAAGCCGCGTGGAACCAAGAAAAGGCTGAGGCATCGCCGGGAGTTTTTCCCTGGTGCCTGAAATCGCCTGCCCATACCCTGAGCTCGATACCCCAACAAGAACTGCAGTTCAGGAGACACCGTGTCCGACCCCGCCCCGAAGCGATCGCTCCTTGTCCGAGCCCGCGCCGTCAAGAGCCCGCCGACCCGGTGCGCCGCTGCCGCCGCGCTGGCCTGCACCACGCTGGCCTGCACCACCCTGATCTGCAGCCCGCTGACGGCCCGTGCAGAAGACGCCGCACCGGTCGAACAGCACCGCGTCGAGATCGTCGGCGTCACCCCGGTACCGGGCCTGGGCGTGCCCAAGGACCAGGTGCCGGCCAACGTGCAGACCGCGCGTGCCTCCGACATCGAGCGCGGCCACGCCATCGACCTCAGCGCGTTCATGACCCGCAAGCTGGGCAGCGTGCATGTCAACGAGATGCAGAACAACCCCTTCCAGCCGGACATCAACTACCGCGGATTCACCGCCTCTCCACTGCTCGGCACGCAGCAAGGCCTGTCGGTCTATGTCGATGGCGTGCGGCTCAACCAGCCGTTTGGCGATGTGGTCAGCTGGGACCTGATTCCAAAAGCCGCGATTGCTTCGATTGCGCTGATGCCGGGATCGAATCCGCTGTTCGGACTGAACACACTGGGCGGTGCACTCTCGGTGCAGACCAAGGATGGCCTGACGGACCCGGGCAGCACGGTGCAGCTGCTGATGGGCTCGCACCGCCGCGTGGCGCTGGAGTTCGAGACGGGCGGCAGCCAGGCCAGCGGCATCGACTGGTTTGTCACCGGCAACCGCTTCCATGACAAGGGCTGGCGCAGCGATTCGCCCAGCGATGTCCGGCAGTTGTTCGGCAAGCTGGGCCTGAAGACCGGCGACGGCCGCGTGACCCTGAGCGTCTCGGCTTCAGACAACGACCTGAATGGCAACGGCCTGCAGGAAACGCGCTTGCTGGCGGCCGACTACCGAAGCATCTACACCAAGCCCGACATCAACAACAACCGCGCGATGCTGGTGAACCTGGCGGCCACGCAGAAGCTCAGCAGCACGCTGTCCGTCTCCGGCAATGCCTACTGGCGGCGCATGCGCAGTTCAACCTACAACGGCGACCTGAACGACGATTCGCTGGACCAGGCGCTCTACCAACCGAACGCAGCGGAGCGCGCCGCCTTGCTGGCTGGCGGCTACAGCGGCTTTCCAACGTCCGGCGAGACGGCCGCGAACACGCCATTCCCGAAATGGCGCTGCATTGCCCAGGCATTGCTGCGCGACGAACCGGCCGAGAAATGCAATGGCGTGATCAACACCGGCCGGACAGCGCAGACCAACCAGGGCTTGTCCGGCCAGTTCGAACACCAGGGGTCGGTCGGCGAGATGGGCAATCGCCTGGTGCTGGGGGCAGCCATCGATGTCAGCAGCGTTCAGTTCAACCAGGGATCGGAACTCGGCTACCTGGCGCCGGACCGCAGCATCATCGGCGTGGGCGCCTTCGGCGATGGCGTGAACGGTGGCGATGCCGACGGAGCGCCCTACGACACGCGCGTCGACCTGTCCGGCCGCACGCGGACCTGGAGCCTGTTTGCCAGCGACACATTGGCGCTGAATGCGCAGACCCACTTGACGATCTCGGGCCGCTACAACCGCACCAAGGTCAGGAATCGCGATGCGATCACACCCGGCGGCGGCCCGGGTTCGCTGGACGGCAACCACACGTTCAGCCGCCTGAATCCGGCCGTCGGCCTGACCTTCGCCGCAAGCAAATCATGGACCGGCTATGCCGGCATCAGCCAGGGCAGCCGTGCACCGTCGGCCATCGAACTGGGCTGCGCCGATCCTGAAGTGCCCTGCAAGCTGCCGAACGCCATGGTCGGCGACCCGCCACTCAAGCAGGTGGTGACCAGCACCCTCGAAGCCGGGCTGCGCGGCAGCAACGAAGGCACAAGCTGGAACCTGGGCCTGTTCCGCGCCGACAACAAGGACGACATCATGTTCGTCGCCGACAACCAGGCCGGCTTCGGCTACTTCAGGAACTTTGGCAAGACCCGGCGCCAAGGCCTGGAGGCTGGTTTCTCGACGCGCGTTGGCTCCGTTGCACTGGGCGCCAACTACAGCTTCATCGATGCGACCTACCGCAGCAGCGAAGTCGTCAATGGCAGCAGCAACAGCAGCAATGGTTCGGCCGCCGCGGGCTTCCCAGGTGTCGACGGCACCATCGCCGTCAGCGCCGGCAAGCGCATTCCACTGATCCCGCGGCATCTGTTGAAACTCTTCGCCGAATTCAAGCTGTCGCCGGCATGGTCCGTGGGCGCTGACTTGAACGGCGTCGGCTCTTCGTATGCCCGAGGCAACGAGAACAATGCGCACCAGCCCGATGGCCGCTACTACCTCGGCCCCGGCCGCAGCCCCGCCTATGCCCTGCTGAACCTCAGTGCCGACTGGCACCCCACCGACAACCTGAAGGTCTTCCTGCAGATCAACAATGCGTTCGACCGCAAGTACAGCACCGCCGCCCAACTGGGCGCCACCGGCCTGGACGCCAACGGCAATTTCGTGGCCCGGCCCTTTGCCGCTAACGCCAATGGTGATCGGCCACTGCTTCACTCCACCTTTTATTCGCCTGGCGCACCACGCAGCTTCATGCTGGGGGTGAGGTATTCGTTTGGGGATTGAGGGGCGAAGCCTCGTCGGATCAGTGTTGCTCGCCAATGGAGTCTGAGACCAGTTCCCCCTGTGCCTCCGGGGGCCCCGGCAGATCAGCCGCCGGGACATGAAGCCTGTCCCCGTGCTGTGCTCCACTTCCACCCGGATTGATCCGGAACCTTTCGCCGGTCCCGCGATGGTCGTAGCGGGCGATCATGTCGGGATCGAGCACCTGCGCCAGCGAGATCTCCTTCGCGTACTGGCTGGCAAAGGTGTCACGTCCCCCGCATTCGGCCGCATCTGCGGCTTCGCGCCTGGATTGCGCCTGTTTTTGGTACCCACGCAGTCACCTCCGTAGCGTCAACAGGCGCTAGTCGCCCGACTTCGGGCCAGCCTTCAAGTGACGATCGAAGAAGCGCCCGATTTCGGCAAAGAGCAGCTTGGTTTCCGGAGCTTGCGGCGCAAAGAGGTATTGCGCGTGCGACAACCCCTCCGCAATCTGCAGCGAGGTCTCGATGTTCTCGTTGCGGAACTTCCAATACGTCAGCACCGTCGCCGAGAGCAAGACGTCGCGCGTGCCGGAAGTCAAGATCGCGGGAGGCAGACCCGAAAAGCTGCCGTAGTAGGGCGACACTCGCGCATCCTTCAAATCCAGGCTGCCTGCGTACAAGGTCGCTGCACGAGACGCATAGCCGCGATAACTGACCAGGACATTGTCGACGCCTTCAAGCGTTCGATAGGTGTCGCCCACTTCGGTGAGATCGATCCAGGGAGAGAGCGGCGCGATAGCTGCGGCCATCGGGAGCCTGTCTTTTTGTGCTCGCTGCAGAAGGGAAATTGCCAGATTCGCGCCTGATGAAGTGCCAAACACCGCAATCGATTCCGCCGGTCTTGTGAGCAGCAACCCGCGATATACGGCCAGTGCATCATCGAGCGCAGCGGGGTACGGGTGGTCCGGAGGCATTCGATAGTCAACAGAGACCACGCGGTATCCGCTGTACGCGGCCATCAGCACCGCCTCCAATGTGCCTGCCTCGCCTGGGTTGAGGACGAAGCCCCCGCCATGAAAGTGCAAGAGTGTCTTGTCGACGCGAGCCGGCTTTATTTCGCGCGGCTCGCATAGGAAGACGGGCACACCACCGATGATTCCCTTGGTGATGCTGACCGCAAGCGACTGCTTCATTGCCGCCAGGCCAGGCAGGGAAAGCGTGGCCAGCCTGGCGACGTGTTCGCGCCAGGCCTGAGCATTCGGTGGATCGGCATTCCACACGCCGTCCCGAGGTGCAGATGCAATCAGAGCCGCAAGCTCAGGGCTGACCTCGGAGGGAACAGGCACGAATCGTTCAGGCGTGTGCCGCGGACCTCTTTCTGCATTGAGCGACTGGAGTGCGGCCGGAGTCGCACGGTCCGACGCGTCGACACTGCGTTGATCGGCCGCGAACGCACGCTGTGTGCCCAGAGTCCCCAGATTGGCGATGAGAGCAGCGGCGAACGCCATGCGAATCAAGGTGCGTTGTGTGTTCATGTTGCACTGTCCCTTCGGTCAGTCATGCGCGTGCCCAACCACTTGCCCGGTGTGAGCAGTCATTCCGATGTACGAGTTCCTTTTCGCCGCGCCTCTACGGCCGCAAGCGGGGTGTGGACCGATCAAGCCTCGACCGACAGGGACAGCAACTTCACACGCTGCGGTGCCGACCAGAAGGAAGCGTCGTACACCGTCGTCATGCGAGTGATCAGCCCGTCCGCGTCGAGCATCAAGGCACTCACGCCGTAGGGTACCGGCGATGCAGTCCCGGCCTTCCACTCGAACCCGCCGCCCCTCGCACTGCCAAGCGTGTGCCGCAGCGTTACGCCGGCCCCGAAAGGCAGCAGCATCACGGTGCGCGCGAGATACCGCTGTATGGCTACCCGGCCCTGCACCTGCACGCGCAGTGCCATGTCTTCGTACATGGCATCGCTGTTGAAGAGAGCGGCGGCCGCAGCGTGGTTGCCGTTGGACAGTGCCGCACACAACGCAGTAGCCACCGTTCGCATCCCCGCGGCTGCCGATTCGCCGACCGCAGCCTGATGGAAGTCGGTGACTTGCGCTTTGGTCAATCCGAACAGGTTGTCATATGCATTGAAGTCCCAGGTATCGACCCATCGGACGATCTTTCCGTTCTTGAAGTCGATCGTGCCGAGCACGCGCAGTTCTCCGCCGAACAGCTCCGGCGTGTCGGTGAACGCGACCACTGCACCGCCACTCATGTCGCCCAGGATGCGGGTGGGATACGACTTGGCGCTGGCGGGCCACGTCGGCATGAACTGCTGGTATGTGGCCTTGACGGCAGAGAAACCTGCCAGATCCCAGCCGATGGACGCGTCGATGTACGTGACCATGTCAGGCGCGAAGAATGACATCGTCTCATCGACATTGTGTCGGGTCTTCGCTGAGAAGAACGCCTTCATGAAGTCGCTCAGCTCCGGCGAAGCGCCGCTGGTGTCGGCGATGTCCGGATAGGGCATCGATGCCGGCACACCTTGGGCTGACGCACCCCCACACCCTTGCAACAACGAACCGACGAGGCCCGCAGCGCCTGCAGCCATCAAGCGGCGGCGCGATGAATGGTTCTGTTCACTCATGTGTCCTCATCCTTGAAGAAAGCTTTCAATTGCATGAGCCACTCGCTCGGGATCCTCAACTGCCCCGACATGCGGCAGGTCGGATAGCTCCTGCAGATGGGTGTGTGCGATTCGCCGCGCGAGGTCAAAGGTTTCGGCGGGCGGTATCAGACGGTCGGCACCTCCGGCCAGCAATAGCGTGGGCGCCGTGATGTCGGTGAAGTCGATCACGGGCGGCGCCGCATGCATCATCAGTGCTCGTCGCGCAGCTTGTGCGCTGGTACGCTGCGTTCCACGAAACAGCGCCACTGTCTCAGGACGAATTGCAAGAAAGGTCTGCGAAAAGAAATAGGCCGCAATCTGCTCCGCACTGTGGGGGAGCTGCGCGCGAAGACGAGCGAGTTGTTCTATCGCGCTGGCATTCACGTCGCTCAGCTTGCGGTCGACCGCCCATGTACTGCCAAGGATCAGGCGATTGACCAAATGCGAGTGCCGCGCTGCCAATACCTGCGCGATTTGACCGCCAAACGATGTGCCGTAGACATGCACGCCACTTCCGCCGGAGTTCTTGAGCAGGAACCTGATGAGCGCTGCAGCGTCGTTTGCGAGAGTCTCCAGGTCGTAAGGCGCGTTGCCGTTCTCAGTTGATCCCGAATCGCGCTGATCGTACGCAACCACGGAGAAGTTCCCAGCAAGCGCGTTCATGAGGCCGAGGAACATCGTGTGATCAGCCTCGGCACCGTGGATCAGCAGGAGAAGCGGTCCGTTTCCTGTTTGACGAAATGCCGTACCGACGCTCTCGCCCGAGACAAAGCTAATTGGTTGACCAAGCGCAGTCATGTCTGGCCCAGCTCGAATGTGAGTTCGATCTTCGAGCCCACAGGATCACGAAGGAAGATCTGCCACAGGGGCCAACCTGGGACCGGAAGCTCCTCGAAGGCGATGCCACGGTCTGATAGAAGCTTTCGCGCCGCATCAAGTCGCGCGCCGGCGAGCGATACATGATCGAAGCCGCTCATGCAGCTCTCGACAATGCGGCTCGGTTGATCGGGCAGGATCGCCGCCAGGTGCAGCAGACCCACGCCGCCTACGTACAACCAATGACCCGGGAAATCGAAATTGGGCCGAGGCCCCTCTGTCATGCCAAGCACGTTGCAATAGAAATCGCGCAGGCTCGCCAGCTCGGCGCTGCTGCAGCGTATCGTGAAGTGGTGGAGTCCGAGCACCACGGCCGCGCCAATCGTTCGTGCATGGTCAGACATGGCCCAATACCTGCCGAAGGGCTGCAGTGATCTCCGCGGCGGGATCGTCGGGCAGCCATGCCGCTCTGTAGCAAACGTGTCCATCAGGCCGAACCAGTGCTGCGCCTCTCATTCCCATGTAGATCCCTTCAGCGGGATTGGCGCGAGGCAATCGCTTGTAGTGAACTGGGATGCCGAGCGTTTCAGCTGCCGTGGACGCCGCAGCCTCCCAAGCCTGTCCGAGTGGCGCGGCGACGAGTACGAATTCGCGGTCGAACCAATCCAGCGTTGAGTGCTGCCGCGCCGAGTCGAGCCACAGGTGAGGGAATCGCGAACCAGGGCGATCTGCAGGTTCGTAGACGCGTGGATTGAGCGGCTTGCCGACAGTGCCATCTGGCACGATCGCCGGGCCTTCGTATGAAAAACCGAGTGATTGCCCGATGCTGTGCAGGTGATTGTCGGTATCGCATATCCAATAGGCGATGCGGTCCTCGTTGCCTGATTCAACGGCCTCGTCCACGATATCCAGGCGCTTTCGATTGTTGAAGCTGAAGTTGGCGTTGGATTCCGCTACTGGCCGGCGTTCAACGTGGTACGTGTCCAGCAATTGATCCGAGGCCCTGCCACTCAATACGGCGGCAAGCTTCCACGCGAGATTGTGTGCATCTTGAACCCCGGAATTCAGACCGAAGCCGCCTGTGGGTGGAAAGCGGTGCGCTGCATCGCCGACGAGGAACACTCGACCGCGACGAAATTCCCGCGCCACCTGCCTGCTCACGCGCCAGATCGAGCGATTGATGATCTGGACATCCAGGTCGGGAATTCCAGTGTGAGCACGCGCGATGTCAATCACCTCCTGGTCGGTCCACGGGTGGTCACGCTCGTCCTTGTTGATACCGATCTGCGAGATGGTCAGCCAGCGATCCCTCCCATTGGTATTCAGGATCGCCGATGACGGCAAGCTCTTGTCTCTCGGCAGAACCCGGACTGCGGACGTCTCTTGCGCGATCCGCAACTTCGAGAGATCGGCGCGCCAGTAGTCGTTCGCCATCACTGCCAGCGTCGAAGGCCCGTCGAATTCAATGCCGAGCTTGCGACGAACCGAGCTGCCGGCTCCGTCAGCAGCGATCAGGTAGTCGGCTCGCCACTGTTGTGTTTGGTGGGTAACGAGGTCGCGCGTCATGGCGACCACTTGATCCGTCCCCATCTCGACGTCTGTGCATTCTGTCGAGAAGAGAACCTGCCCATAACGCGATCGCTCGACAACCTTGAACAACTCCTCCTCGACTGCGTCCTGGGCGACCACGGACTTCGGAGCCGGCGTGAAAGTGGCGGCATCAGGCTCCGGAGTCGTCCGACCGTACTCGCGTCCGGACATGCTTTCAACGAAGGCAATGATGTCGGTCCCGTCGCCAAGGCCGCGACGGCGGACTGGATCTTCGACGCCCCAAAGCCGAAACAACTCCATCGTGCGCGGCCAGCATCCGCGCGATTTCGGATGATCGGTCGTCGACGGACTCTTCTCCACGACGACGAATGGGATTTCGAAGCGATCGAGCAGAAGAGCCATGGCAAGGCCCACCGGGCCACCGCCCACTACGAAAACACTGGTCTTCTTGAATGAAATATCGCTCATGCTTTTTCTCTTTGGTCAGTCGAGCGAGATATTGAGCGGCGTCAGGTCGCGCCGGTAGCGGGCAAGCTCCTTGACATTGAAGGCAGCAAATTGCTGAGGGGGCATGTTGACGGGCACGCCGACATTCTTCTGAAGGAATGCCCGGTAGTCGGTGCCTCGTGAAGCAGAAGCGAATTCCGAGTAGATCGACTGAACCAATTCGGGCGCCATCTTCGGCGGGCCCCAGAGACCCGACCACGCGGGTAGATCCACGCCGTCATGGCCGAGCTCTGAAAGCGTCGGAACGTTCGGCATTTCGGCAATCCGGCGGGGACTGGTGATCGCCAACGCGCGCGCCTGACCATCCTGGATCATCTGCATGCTCGTGAGCGCACCCAGCCACATCAGGTCGATGAGGCCGCCGAGAAAATCCTGAAGCGGCGAGCCGCGATAGGGTACGTGGACCAGTTCCGCGTTAGCTGCACGCGCAAACATGGCGCCAATCACATGCGTCGGATTGCCAGGTCCGTAGGACCCGTAGCTGATGGTGCCAGGTCGAGCCTTGGCCTCCCGCATGACGTCAGCCAGCGTCTTGAACCGAGAGTCGGTGCGCACCAGCACGACATAACCCGGTGCGACAGCAAGTTGCGAAACGGGCGTGAAATCGCTGATCACGTCATAGGGCATTTTGGTGTGCAGCACGGCATTGAGGAGGTGCCCACTCGTCGTGATCAGCAGCGTCCCACCGTCGGGCTTGGCCTTGGCAACCTCTGCTGCGCCAATGAGTCCGCCTGCTCCCGGCTTGTTGTCCACGACGTAATTTCGGCCGGTGGTGGCGCGGAGTGCTTCGGCCAGCATCCGAACACTGGCGTCGATGGGATTCCCGACAGGCAGGGGCACGACGATCCGGACGATGCGTGACTCTTGCGCGCGTGATGCAGGCGCTCCCAAGGTCGTCGCCGCTGCAGCGCAGAGCGTTCGCAGGCACGCACGCCGCGAAAGGCCAGAATCGAAAGGACGGGTAGGCTTGATCACGGGCGCTCCTGGTGTGTAATGCAGATCTTTTTGCTTTAACGGTGGCGATTATTAACGCGAAGAATTTTGCTTTAACTGGTGAAAACCCGAGCACGCCTGCTGGCGAAGTCAATGAGCCGCGCCGGCGTACGGGCGGGCGCAGTGCCCGCGTGCTGGACGCTGTCGCCCGAGCGGTGCTGGAAGAGTTGAACCAGAGCGGCATCGAAGATTTTTCGATCCCTCAAGTTGCCGCTCGCGCCGGGGTCAGCAACTCGTCCCTCTACCGACGCTGGCCGAACAAGGCAGCGTTGATCGCTTTTGCGGGTGGCCGCAACTCGCAAGCCACCATTCCGTTCCCCGACTGTGGTTCGCTGCGAAAGGATCTCGCTCAGGCTCTCGCCGAGGTTTTCGAGACCTTCTCCGATCCAAGCATGAGAGCTGTCATCGCCATGGCGTTCAGCGCCAGCGAAGCGCCCGAGCTAAAGCAGACGCTGGGCAATTTCTGGCAGCTTCGCGTCGAACAGCAGCGAGAGATGTTCAATCGCGCGATCGCACGTGGCGAGATACCAGCGGACGCTGACACGAGCGAGATCATTGAACGCGCCGTCGGGCCGCTGTACTTCCGCTTTTTCGTTACGCGACGCGCGATCACCAAGAAGTTCATCCAGGAACTGGTGGATGCGGCGTTGCCATCCACGTCTTCTTCGTAGTGCCTGGCTGCCGTGGATCAGGCGGATGGGTACCAGATGCTGGCCGTATCCGGCCAACGTCGACGGTGATCGGCCTCTGGTTCACTCGGCTTGCTGCGCACCGGGCCTGCCGCGCAGCACCTGGAACTCTCAACGGGCCGACAGGCACTCTTGCCAACAGGCAAAGTACGCGTCATCGAGCATGGCCAGCAATCGGCGCGCTCACACCCCCGCCGTCGACACCACGCCGTGGCGGATCGCCAGGTGGACCATCGCGGCTGACGTGGCAACGCCCAGCTTGTCCTTGATCATCGTCTGATGGTTGGAGATGGTCTTGGCGCTGAGCTTCAGGGCCAGGGCGCATTCGGCCGGGGACTGGCCCTGGGCCAGCAGGCGGAAGATCTCGAACTCGCGGGCGCTGAGGGCGGCCAGGCGTTCGTTCTCTTCCTGCGGGCCGCGCTGCAGCAGGCTGGCGGGCAGTGCGGCGTCGAGGTAGCGGCGGCCGGCATGCAGGATGCGCACGGCCTCGACCAGGCTGTCGGGTGGGCTGGCCTTGGTGAGGAAGCCTCGGGCGCCGGCTTCGAAGGCGCGGCGCACGAGCAGCGGGCTGTCGTGCATGCTGAAGACCAGCACGCGGGCGTCCGCTGCGCGCAGCAGCACGCGGCGCAGCAGTGCCAGGCCTCCGCCGCCGGGCATCGACAGGTCGGTGACGAGTACATCGGGCGTTAGCTCCGTGAAGGCAGCGTAGGCCCCATCGGCATCGCCTGCCTCCTGCACCACGCAGATGTCGCCGGCCTGCTGCAGCAGGCGCAAGTAGCCGCTGCGCACCACCGGGTGGTCGTCGGCGAGCAGGACGCGAATCATGCAGCGAGCTCCTGGCGTCGGGCCTGGCCAGGCATCTGCTCAGGCATCTGACCGTGCTCGCGCCTGGGCAGATGAGGAACAAACATGGTGGGCACAGAGGCCAGCGCGGCCCCGGGCGCGTTGGGCCGCGAAACCCGCAGTTTCACCTCCAGCCGCAGCCCGGCGCCCGGCGCGCTGTGCAGCTGCAGTTCACCGCCCAGTGCCGCCGCGCGTTCGCCAACCCCCAACAGGCCCAGGCCGCGGCGGCCAGCGCTGAGGTCCATGCCGCAGCCGTCATCCTGGATGCACAGGCGCAGATCGCCCGATGGCCGGCAGATCAGCTGCACTCTCACGCTGTTCGCCTGGGCATGGCGCAGCACATTGGTCAGGGCTTCCTGTGCCATGCGGTAGATGGCGATGTCCAGTGCGTCGCGTCCTTGGTCCGGCAGCAGCGCCAGGCCATGGTGGTGGAAGATGCAGCTGATGCCGCTGCGTTCTTCCCAGTCTTCGCACAGCTCCTGCAGCGCGGCCTGCAGGCCGAGCTCATCCAGATTGGCGGGCCGAAGCCGGCGCAGCATGCCGCGCAGCAACTCGTAAAGACAGTGGGCTGCAGTGTCGGCACGGCGTGCTGCGGCCAGCAGGCTGGCGGAATCGCACGATGCGTCGCGTGAGGCCGCGCGGTCATGGTCCTGCTCGCCGCCCTGTTCGCTGCCCTGTTCGCCGCCCTGCTTGACGTCTCTGTCACTGACTGGCCTGTTGATCTGCTCGTTGACCGGCGCGCTGACCTGTTGACCATCTCGTTCGCGGAGTTGCAGGCCCGCCGCCACGCTGTTCTGAACACTGTGGCGAATGAATGCCGTCTCGGCACGGATCGCCGTGCAGCGCTGGCCCAGTTCATCGTGTAGTTCGCGCGCCAGTGCCAGGCGCTCGCTCTCCTGAACCGCAATCAGCTGCTGCGCCAGTTCGCGATTGCGCGCCAGCAGCGCCGATACGCGGGCTTCGGCCTGCTCGCGCAGACGCAGCGCGGCCTGGGCATCGTTGCGGCGCCTGAAGGCGTACCAGGCCAGGCCGCTGGCCAATACAGCCAAAGTGAGCGGCAGTTCGTCGAGCTGCCATTTCTCGTAAGGCGCCAGCCAGTTGGCCATCACTTCACGCAGCTCCAGCTCCACGGCCAGCGCATACGTGGCCAGCGTGGCCAGAGCCACCCACCACAAATCGCTGTGGCGGCGAGAACCTGGAATGGGTGTATCAGTTGATTCCACGGGACAACCCCAGCTTTTCGACCGCCACCCGCTCCCTGGCGTATTGCTCGCGCATCCACTGACCGTACTCGGCCGGGCCCAGGTAATCCGGCTCCTGGTCGTACTTGGCGATCTCGCGTACGAAGGCCGGGTCGAACATGGCTTTTCGGAACGCGTCGTGCAGCACCGTCACCACCGCGGGCGACATGCCACGAGGACCGCCCAGGCCATAGGGCGACATTGCAACGATGTTGTGGCCGAGCTCCTTGAGTGTTGGCACCTGCGGCCAGCGTGCCGAGCGCTTGGCCGCCAGGGTGGCCAGCAGCCGCAGATGGCCGGATTCGACAAAGGGCGCGAAGCCGGTGGAATTGACGCCGACCATCACCTGGCCGGTGTCCACTGCCAAGGTGAGCTCCGAGGTGCCTTTGTACGGCACATGGATATAACGCAAACCCCTGGAGCCGAAAAGTTCTTCCAGCACCACATGCGGCGTGGTGCCGACGCCGTTGGTCGCGATGCTGAGCTCGCCCGGGCGTGCGCGCGCAAAGGCGAACAAGTCGTCCAGGCTGCGAAAGTTGCTGGACGAGTTGACCAGGATGCCAAAGGTGACGCCGGAGATCTGGATGATGGGCGTGATATCGCGCACCGGGTCCCACAGCACCTTCTGCGTGAAGGGCGCGCGCAGCACCGGTTGCGGGATCTGGGCGATGGTGTAGCCGTCCGGATCGGCCTGCTGCAGGATGGGCATCGCCAAGGTGCCACCGGCGCCACCGCGGTTCTCCACGATCACGCGCTGGCCCAGCTGCACCGCGGCCAGCTCGGCCAACAGGCGCAGCGTCATGTCGGTGGCGCCGCCTGCGGCCCAGGGCACCCACAGCGTGACCGGCCGTTGCGGAAAGCTGGACGCGGTGGTCGCCCGCACGCTGGCCACGGCCGCGCCGCAGGCCGAGGCGGTGGCCGACAACAGCCATTGACGACGGCCGATCATGCCGGGCCTCCACCACGCTTGGCCAGGCCGCCAAAGCCGCGCTGCGGGTCATAGCCCCAGCAAGCCAGGGTAAAGAACACCAGCAGGCAGCCCAGCACGACCCAGGGCGCCAGCCCGGGGTCCTTGCCATAGAGCGCAAAGCGTATCCATTCCACCGCATGCGTGAAGGGGTTGAAGCGCGCCAGCTGGTACACCCATTCAGCGCCCGATTCCTGCAGCTTCCACAAGGGGTAGAGCGCGGTGGACATGAAGTACATCGGAAAGATGACGAAGTTCATCGTGCCTGCAAAGTTCTCGAGTTGTTTGATGTGCACCGACAGCAGCAGGCCCAGGGCGCCCAGCATCAATGCGCCGGCCAGCAGCGCCAGCAGCGCATGCAGCCCGGCGATCGAGAACAGCGGCAACTCGGTACCCAGGAGCATGGCGACCACCACGAAAGCCAGCGCCTGCAGCACCGAGAGCATCGCCGTTGCGCAGAGCTTGCAGAACAGCAGCCAGGCACGCGGCAGCGGCGCCGTGAGCAGCAGGCGCATCAGCCCCATCTCCCGGTCATAGACCATGGCCAGCGACGACTGCATGCCGTTGAACAGCAGCACCATGCCGACCAGGCCCGGGGCGATGTAGACGTCGTAAGGGATGTAGGTGTCGTAAGGCTCGACGATGGCCACGCCAAACACATTGCGAAAGCCCGCGGCAAACACCGCCAGCCACAACAGCGGCCGCACCAGCGCCGAGACCAGGCGGCCGGTCTGCTGGGAGAACTTCAACACCTCGCGCAACATGATGGCGCGCATGGCCTGCAGCGCATGAAGCACCGGACCTCTGCGCTCGTCAACCGCAGCGGCGGATCGAACTAGGCTTGGCATGCCGGCCTGTGCTTCCTGTTTGCTCATCGCGCCACCTTGCATGCTTTCTCCGGTGCATCGGCACCCAGGGTGTCGAGCACATTGCTCGGATGAAGCAGGCCTTCCACTGGCGCCTGAGATATGACGCCCTGCCCATCGGTCAGCAGAAGCGGCTGGCGCAGCTGGCCGTCCCAGGCGCGGAAGCTGAGCTGCGTGCCCTTCGAGCCGTCGACCGGCGTCGTCGCCAGTGCCTTGGCCCAGGCCGCGTTCGGCCCCTTGGGCAAGGCTGTCGCCAGACCCACGAGCACCTTGCCCGCCAGCCAGGCCGCCCAATCCTGTGCCGTCATCGGCCGCTTGGCTGCCTTGGCAAAGCGGCGCGAGACCTGCGGTGCGCCATAACGCTCAAACTGCGCGTGCCAGGCCACAGCCACCAGCCCGGCATCACCCACCACCGGGCGCGGCAGCACCGTGCGGTAAGGCAGCGTGCGGGCGAATTCACCGTCACTGTCCACCACCCAGGTGGCGTCGTAAGTCAGGCCGGCTGTCAGCAGCAGCGGGTTGGCCAGGTCGCGCTCGCGCGGGTCGGCTGACAGCTTGAAGGGCTTGCTCGCCACCAGTTGCAGGCCATAACGCTTGATCGCTGCCTGCGCCGTGGCAGCGCGCACGGCGTCTTCCGGGCCGGGCCCGACCAGCAGCAGGACCTTGCTCCATTTGCGCGCGGTCAGGGTCTGCGCCAATGCATCGGCGCGCATGCGCTCGCTGGGAACCAGGTGATACAGGCGAGCCCGGCAATCCTGCTGGCGGGTGCGGTCGGCGCTGTCCGACAGGTTCAGCACCGGCAGCTTCACGGCATCGGCCACCGCCAAGGTCCATTCGGTTGGCAGATCGCTCAGCAGCAGCGCGGCGCCCGCCGTCTCTGCGGCCAGGGCCGCATTGCGGGCAGCGTCCAGCGTCGCGGCCGTCTGCTGGCTCAAGGCCACTGCGGCCTGCGCTGCATCGAGTTCGAACTGGCCCTCTTCAATCGCCACCTGCAGTCCATCCATCGCCGGCCCGCCGGCATGGCCGAGATAGGCGCGCTCGACGCGCGAGCGTTCGAAGCGGGCATCGTCGGCCGGCGAGATCAGCGTGGCCTTCAGCGGCACGGGCGCCGCCGCCGCCGGGGCAGGCGCGGCCGCCTTGCCTGCGGAGGTGGCCGCCGTGGCCATGGAAGCAGCGGCGCCCAGCGCAATCATGGCCAGCAGCAGTCCTGCACGAGTCATTCGATCACCACCACGCCATAGGGCACGCGGCCGACCGGAATGCTCTTGATGGCTTTTGCGCCGGGCACGTCCACCACCGTCACGTCATCGCTGAGGCCGTTCACCACCCACAGCCTGGCCTCGGCCTTGTCCAGCGCCACATTCCAGGCGCGCTTGCCAACCAGCACCAGGTCCGTCACCTTGCGGCCCGCCACATCGATGAAAGCCACATGGTTGGCGCGGCCCAGTGCGACAAATGCGCGCTTGCCATCACGCGTCATCGTGATGCCCACCGGCGTGATGTCCTCGGCCCGCGCGCCCTTGACCTGGAACTTCAGCGTGCTGCTGACGCTGTGGTCTGCGGTGTTGACGATGCTGACGCTGGCATCCAGCTCATTGGTGACCCACAGCTCCTTGCCATCGGGCGTGATGGCCATGCGCCGCGGCCGCTTGCCGACCTTGATGTTCTTCACCACCTTGGCGCTGGCCACGTCGATCACATGGACCAGGCTGGCCACTTCCGAGGTCACGTAAAGCGTCTTGCCGTCGGCCGTGACCTTCACGCCTTCGGGCTCCTTGCCCACTTTCACGGCCTTCAGCTTCTTGCCGCTGGCCGCATCGATGAAGCTGGTCTCGCCCTCATCTTCGTTGGAGACATAAATGGTCTTGCCATCGGGCGAGATGTCGAAGGCCTCGGGCTCCTCGCCCAATGGAATGCGCCGCACCGATTTGCCGCTGGCGGGGTCGATGACATCGGCCGCATTCGAATCGGTGCAGGCCACCATCAGCTTGCCGTCCGGCATCAGCTGCACATGGCGGCCGCGCTTGCAGGTGGGGATGGTGCCCTTGACGGCCAGCGTCTTGGCATCGATCAAGGTGATCGCATCGTCCTTCTCGCTGGACACATAGGCCGTGCCCTGGGCCAGCGCCGTGCCGCAGCCCGCGGTAACGGCAAGTACCGCTGCCAGCCTGGACATCGCAGGCATCTGGATGGGATGAACCTGGAACAAGGGCACCTGGAACAGACTGGCTTGGAACAGCGGCACTTGGAACAGTCCTTTGCAACGGGGTACGGTGTGTGTCATCGCCACTCGGGCCGCTGCTCAGGCGGTTCTGGCGATGAAGCCAGCTTCCAGCGTTGGCTGGCCCAGGGCCTGTGTCACCTCGGCCGGCGTGCCATCGGCCAGCACCGCGCCTTTGTGCAGCACCAGCACGCGGTCTGCCCCTTGTGCCTCTTCGACCCAGTGGGTGGCCCACAGCACGCAGGTGCCGCGCTCGCGCACATCGGCATGCAAGGCGGCCAGCAAGTCCTGGCGAGACTTGGGGTCCAGGCCTACCGTGGCCTCGTCCATCAGCAGCACCGCGGGCCGGTGCAGATTGGCCCGCACCAGTTCCACCTTGCGCCGGTTGCCACCGGACAGTTCACGCACCTTGCGGTCCAGGTCCTTGTCCAGCCCGAGGCGCGCTGTATCGGAACCGATACGCTCATTGGCCAGCGCGCGTGGCAGGCCTTGCAGATCGGCCTGGAACAGCAGATTGCGGCGCACGCTCAGATCCAGGTCCAGCGAGATCTGCTGGAACACCACGCCGATATGTCGCAAGGCCCGGGTGGCCGCAGTGCGCAGCGAATGGCCGGCCACCTGCACATCACCTTCGTCGGCGGCGAACAGCCCGGTCAAGACCTGGAACAAGGTGGACTTGCCCGCGCCATTCGGCCCCAGCAGCGCGACGAAGCTGCCTGCGGCCAGCGCCAGCGACACAGAGCGCAGTGCCGGCTGTTTGCCATAGCGCTTGCTCAGCCCATCGATCTGAAGCATCGCTGAAGAAGCGTTTGGTGACTGTGTCATCAGCACTCTTGTCTCTCTCTAGGCGCCCGGTGCGGAAAGCATATAGCCAGCAATGCAAGCCCCGGGCCCGCCATAAGTCGCTGTTGATGCGTCAGGCCGACGCAATAAGCCCGTTGAAACGACACGCTGGTGAGGCATGACGAGACACTCTGTGCCGATGTGGATGCAACGCCTTCACAAGACCGTGTCACCTGCGAAAAAGCGCAGCTTGCGCCGCTCGCGTTCTGGCTGTTTGCCACTCACGGTTTCCCTATCAGGATGATCCCTAGGTTTCTGGCATCACGACTTATCGTCGATCGCCATCGACACCCGGGATATGCGGGTGAGTCCTGTCTCCAAACACGGGCCAGGCCGCGTTGTGATGCGTCAAGTTGTCAGTGAATCGGGTCATGGCCGCGGTGTCTCAAAAACCGGGCGCAGAAATTGCGGTTGAGCCTGCGCCGAGTTCTCGAGGCCGAATCAGCACCCGCCGGGTGGACGATGTGTTGGGCGGTCGGACTCCGGTCACTTTCACAAGGAGACATCGATGCGAATTTCATGGCAGTCCCTTCGGCGCGCCTGTGCGCTTCTGGGAGTGGCGATGCTCGCAACGCCGCAATTGGCAAATGCCAATGCGGACGTCGAGAAGAACATTGCCAACTCGAAGAACTGGGCGACGCAGGCTGGTGACATGTACAACCAGCGCTACAGCAAACTGAATCAGATCAACACCGGCAACGTCGGCAAGATGCAGGTCGCCTGGACCTTCTCGACCGGCGTGCTACGCGGCCACGAGGGTTCGCCCCTGGTGGTCGACGGCAAGATGTACCTGCACTCGCCATTCCCCAACAAGGTCTTTGCGATCGATCTCGATTCGCAGAAGATCATCTGGAAATACGAGCCCAAGCAGGATCCGGCGGTGATCCCGCAGATGTGCTGCGACACCGTGAACCGCGGCGTGGCCTATGCCGAAGGCAAGGTCATCCTGCAGCAGGCAGACAGCATGCTCGTCGCGCTGGATGCCAAGACCGGCAAGGTGGTGTGGTCGGTGAAGAATGGCGATCCGAAGCTCGGCGCGGTGAATACCAATGCACCGCACGTCTTTAAGGACAAGGTCATCACCGGCATCAGCGGTGGCGAATGGGGTGTTCGCGGCTTCATCGCTGCCTACAACCTGTCCGACGGCAAGCCGGCCTGGAAGGGCTACAGCGTCGGGCCGGACAACGAGATGCTGATCGACCCCGACAAGACCATGACCTGGACCGACGGCAAGCTGGCGCCGGTGGGCAAGGACTCGTCGCTGAAGACCTGGCAAGGCGATCAGTGGAAGATCGGCGGCGGCACGACGTGGGGCTGGTACAGCTACGACAAGGCGCTGAACCTGATGTACTACGGCACCGGCAACCCATCGACCTGGAATCCGGCACAGCGACCTGGCGACAACAAGTGGTCCATGACCATCTTTGCGCGCGATGTCGACACCGGCATGGCCAAGTGGGTCTACCAGATGACGCCTTATGACGAATGGGACTTCGACGGGATCAATGAAATGATCCTGGCGGACATCGACGTCAAGGGCAAGGCCACCAAGGCCCTGGTGCACTTCGACCGCAATGGTTTCGCCTACACGATGGACCGTACCAATGGCGCCCTGCTGGTGGCCGAGAAGTACGACCCGCAGGTCAACTGGGCCACGCATGTGGACATGAAGACCGGCCGTCCGCAAGTGGTGGCGAAGTACTCGACCGCGAAGAACGGACCCGACGTCAACACCAAGGGCGTGTGCCCGGCGGCACTGGGCAGCAAGGACCAGCAGCCGGCTTCCTTCGATCCGAATACCAAGCTCTTCTACGTGCCGACCAACCATGTCTGCATGGACTATGAGCCGTTCAAGGTCGAATACACCGCAGGCCAGCCCTATGTAGGCGCCACGCTGTCGATGTTCCCGGCCCCGGGAAGCCATGGCGGCATGGGCAACTACATCACCTGGAATGCAGGCACCGGCAAGATCGTGCAGTCCAAGGCCGAGAAGTTCTCGGTGTGGAGCGGCTCGCTCAATACCGCTGGCGGCCTGTCCTGCTACGGCACGCTGGAGGGTTACCTGAAGTGCGTCGAAGCCAAGGACATCTCGAAAGAGCTGTTCAAGTTCAAGACGCCTTCGGGGATCATCGGCAATGTGTTCACCTATGAGCACAAGGGCAAGCAGTACATGGGCGTGTTCTCGGGCATCGGTGGCTGGGCCGGCATCGGCATGGCCGCAGGCCTGGAGAAGGACACCGACGGCCTGGGCGCCGTGGGTGGCTACCGTGAGTTGAATCAGTACACCGAACTCGGCGGCTCGCTGACCGTGTTCGCTCTGCCGAACTGAACTGATTAGCGCCCCCAGGCGGCGGCAAAAGCCCCGCCGCCTCCCCCCAAGGGGGGGCCAAGAAAAGTGGCAAAGCCACATTTCCTTGAGAGGCCGGGACTCGCAACGGCCTGAACCAAGGGGGATGACGCCGGCGGCAGTCGTCCCCTTTTTTCTGATAGGTGATGTCAACGATGTTTCGTAAACCCTTGCTCGGGCTTGCCATCCTGGTGGTGAGCGCTTCGTTTGCACAATCTGCGCCAACGCCGCCACCGTACAAGGTGGTGGACGGCTTCAAGGTCGACCCGGAGACCATGAAGGGCTTTCGCACCTGGCGTGCAGCCGCCTGTGACCGCTGCCACGGTGCCAACCAGGAAGGCATGGTCGGCCCTTCGCTGGTGAACAGCCTGAAGACATTGACGAAGGAAGAATTCGTCAAGACCGTGCGTGATGGCCGCCTGGACAAAGGCATGCAGAGCTTCGGCACCAGCCAGCAGGTGATGGACAACATCGACCAGCTCTATGCCTACTTGAAGGGCCGCTCCGATGGCGCGATAACGCGAGCCAAGGTCGAGCCGATGCCATGACACATCCGCCGACACCATCGCCGCTGCGCTGGGTGGCCGGCGGCCTGATTCTTGGTGCGCTGGCCGCCGTGGCATGGCCCGCGGCAGCGCAGGACAAACCGGCGGAACGCAAGGCCTTGCGCGTCTGCCAGGACCCGAACAACCTGCCGTTCTCGAACACGCAGGGCCAGGGCATAGAGAACCGGATTGCCGAAGTCTTCGGCAAGGCCCTCGGCCTGCCGGTGACCTACTACTCCTTTCCGCAGCGCATGGCTTTCATCCGCAATACGCTGCGCTACAAGCTGCCCGGCGAAGACTATCCCTGCGACATCGTGATGAGCGTGCCTGCAGGCTTCGACCAGGTCTCGGCGACCAGGCCCTACTACCGCTCCACCTACGCGCTCGTATTTCCACGTGGCAAGGGAATGGACCAGGTCAAGAGCAGCGCCGATTTCCTGCAGCTGGACCCCGCCCAGCTGGCCAGGCTGCGCATCGGCATCTACGACCGGTCGCCGGCCTCCGATTGGCTGAGCCGGCATGGCCTGGTCGACCGCGGCGTGCCCTACAAGATGATGAATGCCGACCCGGAGCAATACCCCGGCGAAATCATCGAGAAAGACCTGGCCAGCGGCAAGCTGGACGTGGCCATCGTCTGGGGCCCGATCGCCGGCTATTTTGCGCAGCGCGTCAAGAGCCCGGCGCTGGCCGTGGTGCCGATGAAATCGGAGCCGGGCGTCACCTTCGACTACCAGATGGCCATGGGCGTGCGCTATGGCGAGCGCGAATGGAAGCAGCAGGTCGAATCGCTGCTCGAATCGCGTCGCGGCGAGATCCAGGCCATCTTGAAGGAGTTTGGCGTGCCGCTGGTCGATGAATCGTTTTCCGCACCGGGAAAGTGATCGCTCATCGCAGTCCCACTCAAGTCCAAGCCATGCCGCGCCTGCTGCTTCTGTTGCTCGGCGGGCTGCTGTGCCAGCTCAGCTGGGCGGAAGCCGATATCCCGTCGGACCTTTCTGCCGACATCGCCATTGCCATCGCGCTGGGCGCCAGCGTGTTGCGCATCGAGGCGCCACGCGTCGGCGGCGGTTATGCCTTCGGTTCGGGCGTGATGGTCGCCGCCGATACCCTGGTGACCAACTGCCATGTGACGCGGCAGGCACGCGAGGTCCATGTCGTGCGCGGGGGTGCGCGCTGGTCGGCCACCGGGCAGGTCGCGGACATCACCCACGACCTCTGCCTGCTGCGCGTGCCCGGTGTCGAAGGCCGGGCCGCGATGCTCGGCGAGGCCGGCGCACTGAGCATCGGCCAGGCTGTCAGCGCTCATGGCTTCACTGGCGGGCTGGGCATGCAGCACAGCAGCGGCGAGGTGGTGGCACTGCACCGCCACGATGGGGCGCAAGTGATCCAGGCCTCCAACCGTTTCAGCTCGGGCGCCAGCGGTGGCGGCCTGTTCGATAGGCAACGCCGCCTGGTCGGCATCCTGACCTTCCGCCTGCCAGGCGCGGCGGTTCACTACTTCGCCGCGCCGGTGGAATGGGTGCAGCAACTGCTGGCCACGGCGACGCCAGACAAGTTCCTGCCCATCAAGCCCTTGCCAGCCGACCAGCTGGCCTATTGGGAACAGCCGCTGAACCAGCAACCCGATTTCCTGAGGGCCGCAGCCCGGCAAGACCCGCCCGCTGCACTGCCTTCGCCTCCTGCCCGGAACTGAAGAACCATGATTTCGCTGCGCCAGCTTGTGGCATCCACCAGCGCCTTGTCGATCTGCCTGCTGGCCTTGTTGGCAGCACCTGCCGCAAGCGCGGCCGAGGACTTTTCTGCCGCCGAACGCGCGCTGTTCGTCACCAATCAGCTGTCCACGCTGAAGCCGCCGGCCAAGCTGAGCTACGGCTACCGCAAAAGCGGCAGCATGGAAGCGGGTTTCGACGACAAGGTCAGTGTCGACCTGCGGCCGCAGGCCGATGGCAGCTGCTGCGCAGCGGCGGTGAAGTTCCTGAGCGGCGATCGTCAGGTGAAGTTGCCCGATATCGAATCGGCCCAGGGCAACCCGGTGATCCTGGCATTTCTGGAGCGCGACATCCGCGAGATGCAGCGCCTCACCAAAGGCCAGGCCAACTACTTTCGCAAGCGCATCCGCATGGCTGTGTACCAGGGCGCTGCACTGCGGCCGGTCACGCTGAACTTCCGCGGCCGCAGCGTGGCAGGCCAGGAGATCGAGATCTCGCCCTATCTCGACGACCCGCTGCGCGTGCGCTTCGAAAAGCTGGCGAACAAGCAATACCTGTTCACACTGTCGGATGCGGTGCCGGGTGGCGTCTACGCCATTCGCAGCCGCATCGCCGGCGAGGCGGCCGATGCTGCGCCGCTGCTGGTGGAGGAACTGCGCGTCGAAGGCGCAGCCGCCACACCACGCCAACCCTGAACGCTTTTGGAGGAGCACCACCCCATGACCCACGCGCCACGCCTTGTGCTGAGCGGCATCCTGCTGCTGTCTGCCCTGGCCGCCCACGCCAACGACTTCCCGACCGTCGAGCGTGTGCTCTATGTGCAGGAATGCATGCGCGCCAACCCCGGCCCGAATTTCGAGATGGTCAACAAGTGCTCCTGCGCGCTGGACAAGCTGGCCGAACAAGTGAAGTTCGACGAGTACGTGACCATGTCCACGCTGACCAAGGCCGTCACCATCGGCGGCGAACGTGGCGGTGAATTGCGCGACAACGAGACCATCAAGCCGATGATGGCGCGCTACCGCGAGCTGCAGGCCAAGGTGCAGGCCGGCTGCTTCATTGGCACCGGACCGCGCTAGACACAACCGGCCAGACCCACATGCGCCTGCTCGCCTTCATGACGATTGCATCGCGTCTGACCAGGACGGTGCTGCAAGCCGCCCTGACGATGCTGATGCTGATGAGCGCAGCGCATGCTCAATTGCCCTCGGGCGATGATCCCGAGGCCAGCCCCATCTGGCAGAAGGTGCGGGCCAGCCTGTTCGAGGGCCGCAGCATCGCAGCCGCCAGCGCCGACAGCCTGACCCTGGAAGCCCCGGCGCGCGCCATCGATGCCGCGGTGGTGCCCATCGTCATCCGCAGCCGGCTGCCGCAGACGCCGGCCGCGCATGTCAGCCGCATCTATCTGCTGATCGATGCCAACCCATCGCCGATTGCGGCGATCTTCCACTTCACGCCCGAGAGCGGCCGGGCCGACATCGAGACCCGGGTGCGTGTGGATGCCTACAGCTTCGTGCGTGCCGTGGCCGAGACCAGCGACGGCCGGCTGTTCATGGCCACACGCTATGTCAAGGCCTCGGGCGGCTGCTCGGCGCCGGCCGGCACCGATGCCCGCGCGGCACTGGCCAGCATGGGCCAGATGCGCATCCGCATCGAGGGCGATACGGCCGGCACGGCACCGGTGCTGGCGCAACTGCAGATCCAGCATCCCAATCATTCCGGCCTGGCCATGGACCAGTCCTCGCGCCAGTACACGCCGGCCCATTTCGTGCGCCGGGTCGATATCAGCTATTCGGAGCGGCCAGTGTTCTCGGCCGATGTCGATTTCTCGATCAGCGAGAACCCGATCTTCCGCTTCTACTTCCTGCCGCGCGCAGGCGCTGCGCTGCAGGCCAGCGTGATCGATTCGCAAGACCTGCGCTTCGGCGCCACGCTGGCCCAGCGTGAATCACGGCGTTGAGCCATGGCAGGCGGCTCTGTTCATTCACAGCTCGCGAGTTGCGCCCTGCCTCGGCGCTGCGAGGCCCGGGCCACCCTGCGCAGGCTGGCCGTTGCCGTCGGACTGACGCTCACATTGGGCGCTACTCAGGCAGCGCCCTTTGCCTACATCACCAACCAGGGCAGCCACGATGTCTCGGTGATCGACCTGGCTCTGCAACAGGTGGTGGCCACCGTGAAGGTTGGCCGCTCGCCGGCCGGCGTGGTGGCTGCCAGCCGCGCCGGCCAGGTGTTTGTCTCCAACCCCGACAGCAAGAGCATCTCGGTCATCGCCATGGGCAGCCAGCAGGTCACGGCAACGCTGCCGGCCGGTGAAGGACCGGTGGGCATCGATGCCTCGCCCGATGGCAGGCTGCTGGCTGCGGCCGACTGGTACCGCGACCGGCTGCTGTTGATCGATACCCGCAAACCCGACGCGCCCTATGGCGAAGTGGCCGTCGGCCACGCACCGGCCGGCGTCGCTGTGCACAGCGATGGCAACACCATCTTCGTTGCCGAACGCGACGACGACAGCGTGGCCGTGGTGGATGCCCGCGAACGGCAGGTGCGCGCGCGGGTGAAGGTCGGCTCGCATCCCTTTGCACTGCACTTCGACGCCGCCCGCGAACGGCTCTATGCGCTGAATGTGCAGAGCAACGATGTCTCGGTCATCGACACCCGCAAGCTGGTGGTGCTGGCCACCATCGCCGTTGGCCGCGCGCCCTATGGCGCGGCACTGGCGCGATCCGGCTCGTTGCTGTATGTCACCAACCAGCATGGCAACAGCGTCAGCGTGATCGATGCCGAGCGCCTGCAGGTGCTGCGCACGCTGGAGGGGTTTGCCTATCCCGAAGGCATTGCGACCCATGGCGAACGTGTCTATGTCGTCAACTGGATGGACGACAACGTCAGCGTGCTCGATGCCGAGTCGGGAAAGACGCTAACGCACATCAGCACTGGCCAGAACAGCCGCGGCTTCGGGGCCTTCATCGGCGCCCCGCTGCCGCCTTGATCCCGCCCCTTCGACTTCCAAACAACTGCGCTTGCACGAGACACTATCCATGCTCAACAAAGGAACCCGCGCCCTCGCGGCTTTCACACTGCTGATCGGACTGGTCGCTACCAGCACGGCCCACGGCCCCACCCGCCAGAAGGTGACCGAACAAGTGATCATCAACGCCACGCCCACGGTGGTGTGGGCCAAGATCCGCAACTTCGATTCGCTGAAGGACTGGCACCCCGCCGTGGCCACCAGCCCTGCCGACAAGGGCAACGCCGAAGGATCGGTGCGCTCCTTGACACTGAAAGGCGGCGGCGCACTGACCGAGACGCTGGAGCGTTTTGACGATGCCGGCATGCGTTACAGCTATCGCGCAAAAGACGGGGGTGCGTTGCCGGTGACCAACTACACCTCGACCCTCAGCGTGCGTGCCGAAGGCAGCCAGGCCGTCGTCGAATGGCGCGGCGCCTTCTACCGCGGCTATCCCAACAACGACCCGCCGCCGGACCAGAACGACGAGGCCGCCGTGAAGGCCATTACCGGCGTCTACCAGTCGGGGCTGGCCAACCTGAAGAAGATCGTCGAGGCGCATTGACGCTTGACTCACCGCGCCCTGCCATGAACATCACGCGCCGCCGGGCCGTGAGCGCTGTCTCGGCGCTTGCCGCATCCGCACTGTGGCCTGGCCTGACGGCCTGTGGCGCATTGCCCGAGCAGCAGGCCGGCACCACGCCCCGTGTTCAGGCGGTGGCCCAGGGCGTGTACCTGATGGCGGGCGCCACCGGCCTCGCCGATCCGCAGAACGAAGGCCGCATCGGCAACGCCGGATTCATCGTCGGCGACACCGGTGTGCTGGCCATAGACACCGGCACTTCGTACCTGCATGGCCAGGCGCTCTTGCAGGCCATACGCCAGGTCACCGACAAGCCGGTACGCCTGGCCGTGGTCACGCACACCAGGCCCGAGTTCCTGTTTGGCGGCGGCGCGTTTCGCGATGCCGGTATTCCGGTGTTGATGCACGAGAAGACCGCGCGCCTGATGGCATCGCGCTGCGAGACCTGCTTGAAGCAACTGCGCCAGACAGTGGGCGATAACGCCATGCAGCGCACGGCGATGTACAAGCCCGACCGCCAGTTCAGCGCCTCGCAAGCCGTCGATGAGATCGCGCCTGTCGGCCGCGCGGTGCAGCTGCTTTATTTTGGCCACAGCAGCGGGCCGGGCGACATCGCCGTCTTCGATGAATCCAGCGGCACGCTGTTTGGCGGCGGCCTGCTGGACAACCGCCGCATTCCGGATGTGCAGGACGCCCAGATCGATGGCTGGAAGCAGGCGCTGGGCTCTTTACACAGGCTGCGGGTCAACACGATTGTTCCGGGCCATGGTGCAGCCGCATCATCGGAACTCATCGCCACCGTGGAGCGCTATCTGCTGCAGCTGGAAGCCCGGGCCCGCACGCTGGCCGAAGCCGGCACTTCGCTGATCGAGGTGCCCGATGCCACGCAATTGCCGGAATTCAGCCATTGGGCGCAATACGACAGCATTCACCCGCGCAACGCGACCATTGCCTATCTGCGCTTCGAGCGCGAACTGTTCTTCAAATCACCCACCACCACTGGAGCAACGCAGCATGAATAAAGCCGAGCTCTCACGACGTTCCGTTCTATTGCGAACCCTGGCCCATGCCGCGGTGGGCGCCACCGCCCTGAGCGCAACGGGCCGCGCAGCATGGGCTGCTGTCGGCGGCCTGCCGCAGGCCGCACATGGCGATTCATCGCCCGAGTGGGAGAACCTGCGCGACAAGCTGTTCGGCCAGCGCGCTATCGAGGCCCAGCCCCAGTCCAGCGCGGTGCAGCTGATCGTGCCGCTGCGCGCGGCCTATGGCGCGTCGGTGCCGGTCAAGATCGTTTCCAGACTGCCGCAGAAAGAGTCGCTCTACGTGCGCAAGCTGCATGTTCTGGTCGACAAGAATCCCTCGCCGGTGGCGGCGGTGCTGGACCTGACACCCGAGCTGGGCCAGGCCGATTTCGAGACCCGGCTGCGGGTCGACGAATACAGCCACGTGCGGGTGATCAGCGAGTTGTCGAATGGGCAGCTGCACATGGACTCGCGCTATGTCAAGACGTCGGGCGGCTGCTCGGCGCCACCCAATCGCGAATCGCTGCATCTGATCGGCAAGACCGTGCTGAAGCTGCCCGGCACGGTGAAGATGAACGAGGTCAATACCGCCGACGTGACGGTGATCCACCCCAACGACACCGGCTTTGAATTGAATCAGGTGAGCGTGATGTACATCCCGCCGCATTTCGTGCGCTCGATTCGCATGAGCTATGCGCAGCACAAGCTTTTCGATGCGGACCTGGATTTCTCGGTCAGCGAGAACCCGAGTTGGCGATTCAATTTCGTGCCGCATGGCCGGGGTGAGTTGCGGGCCGAGGTCACGGATTCCAAGGACGGGCAGTTCGTCGGCACCTTGGCGGTGGGTTGAGCCGGCATGCAGGCGGTCTTTGCTCGTATCTTGCTGCTGGGCGTGTTGTGGCTGCTCTGTGCTGCCAGCGCCTGGGCCGGACTTCCTGCGGCTTATTCAGCGCGGGTGGTGCAGCCTTCCGGGTTGCCGCAGCGGCATGAGTTCGATCTGACGGCTGCGCTGCAGCAGGCTCGGCGGGAGCACAAGCGGCTGTACGTCTACCTCGGCGCCAGCGATTGCCCCTATTGCCGGAAGTACGAGGCGTTTCTGGAGCGCAATTCGGCGGAATTGGTGCCGCATTTTGCGAAGCAGTATTTGGTGGTGGATTTGCGCAGCGAGTTGTCTGTCACTGCTGCCCAGCTGTTCATCCGGGTTGGGAGTAGCAGCTTGCCTTATGCGGACTTTCAGCGGTCGATTGGGGATGAGCGGGCTCGGATGCTGGTCTATCCAAGCGTTTGGTTGCTGGATGGGAAGGGGAAGCCGTTGATGCAGATGCCGGCGGGCACCGGTACCTTCGAGACTGTCGAAGAGCAGTTGGAGATTCTGCGGTTGGTGCAGTGAAGCTTTTTTGCTTGCTTTTCAGGACTCTTGCTTCTGGTCGAGTCGCTTCTATTGAACCTTGCCTACTTCCACCCGGCCGGGTCTCGCCCCGGCGGGCGAGTCACTTTCTTCCTGGCCGAAGAAAGTAACCAAAGAAGGCCTGAAAACCAAACGTTCATCCGTGCCTCCGTCACTCAATCACGGAGGCACAATTGTGAACTCTTCCCTGGCAGTCTTGATACCCCGAACCGTCGGTCACCAGATTGGCATATAGCGCACTCTGGCATCTTGCTTCCCTGGGCTAGTGGTTATCAGGTTGACATGTCGCGCACTCTGGCATTGTTCATTCACTGAGCTGTTGGTTATCAGGTTGACATGTCGCGCACACTGGCATTCTTGATTCCCTGAGCTGTTGGTTATCAGGTTGACATGTCGCGCACGCTGGCATTTCGAAATGCGTTGAGTGCGCGAATCCAATTGAACTCGGCTGCAGCTTGAGTCCAGGCTGCCGGGCGGGCCCGACTTGCCCTTCTACCTGGTCAACGGGTGGGCTGGCACTCAGTTGTTCGGGGCTCCGCTGGCGATCCAGGACTTGATGCGGGCCATCGTTTCGGCATCCAGGAAGGGGCCGCCCAAGGGCATGCGGGAACCTACGGTGTTGGTGCCCTCCAGCTTGCGGATCAGGTAGCTGGCGGCGGGGTCGCCGGGCACTACGCGCGTGGAGCCGGAACTCTGGCGGGAGCCAACGTTCACCAGGTTGGCGTAGGCATTGCCGTCGGTGAGGTTCATGGCGCCTGGCAAGGTATTGGAGCCTCCGGTGTGACAGAAGGAGCAGCGGGGTGTGAAGACTTCGGACTGCAGTTGCGACAGCGTGGTGGCCGGCTCGATCTTGGTGGCGGAGCTCAGCACGAAGGTGTAGGTGGCTGCATCCGTGATCGCCAGCGTGGCTTTGTAGGTGTCGGCGCCCACGGTGACTTCGGGAATCGTCAGCACGCCTGAGGCTGCATCGAAGCTGATGTTCGTCGTGCCCGGGGTCTGCAGCGGCGTCGCCGCGCGCAGCCTGAAGGTGAAGTTGGCAGCATTGATCAGGTCGAGCTGCACATTGCCGAATGTGCTGGTGCCAACCTTGACATCGTTCAGGGTCAGGACCCCGCTGGTGCCGTTGAAGGTGGCGCCGGCGGCCCAGGCGCTGGACAGCGGCAGCGCAAGCATCAAGGGCGCCAGGCGCCGCAGCCATGAATGAATCCGAAGTGTCATCGCGTTCCCCTGCAAATGGAGGTTATTGATCGCCGTGAGTGCCCGGCCGGGCGGAAAAGGTTGAATGTGATTTGCTGCGGGCAGCACTACATGAACAAGTGCAGTTCGAGGAACAGCGTGCGTCGGTTATCGAAGTTGTTCTGCGGAATGCCGCCATTGCGGCGGTAGCCGGCCCGCAACTGGGTGAACGGGATCGGTGTCATTTCATAGACCAGGCTGTACCGCACCTTGTGGTCCTTCGATACGGATCGGTCCGGGTCGAACAGCTCGCTGGTGAATTTGAGGTTGTGGCCTTGCAGGATCTTCCAGTTGGCTTCGCCCAGCATCGCCAGCTGGCGCCGCTTGCCATCGGCATAGCCCTTGTCGGCCACCACGTCGATCTCGCCCAGCCAGGCCACCGGCCCCGTGCGCAGCCCACCGAACAGGCCGCTGGTCGAGCGGTCACCGGCCGACGAGTTGGTGCGAGCGTGGGCCAGGCCCACGCGCCAGTCGGACTGGATCCATACCGCCTGGGCCGTCAGCTGGTCACCGCTGACCGGCCCGACATTGCCGGGCCCATTGCTGGAGACGACCTGCACCGACCAGGTATCGCTCTCGTAGCCCAGCTCCAGGCCCTTGTCTGGGCTGGCCATGTTGATGCCGCTGAGCGAACGGACGAACGCCGTCTGGTCCTGCAGGCGCCAGCCAAAGGGCAGGTAGAACTGACCGGCCTTGGCGTACCAGTGCTGGTCGGCAGTGGTCAGCCGCACATAGGCCTCCTGCCGTTGCGGGCGGCCGGGTCGCAATTGCTGGTCGAGATAGACGCCGACGTAGTCCTTGATCAGCTGCAGATCGAGATAGGCCCGCAACTGGTTGAGTTCGGTCTGGGCCACCGTGGCCTGGGTGGGAACCCGTGTCTGCGTGCGCCCGTAGCGCAGGTCGGCGCCCAGGCGCAGCCGCTCGAACAGGCTGCCGGTCCAGGTGGGGATCGACTCCGGCAGCTTGTTGGCGGGCAACAGCTGCTGTGTGTAGACGGCGCCGAAGCCGTTGCGCAGGCCGCCACCGGTGGGGTTGACGTGGCAGGCCACGCACTTCAATCCCATGTCGACCGCCAGGTAGGGCTCGGCATGCGCCGGCCCACCCAGCAGCGTCAGCCCCATCAGCCCTGCCAGGAGCTGCGTCAAGATCATCAACAGGCGCTTCATGGCTGGCCATCCCTGGCCGCACCGTTTGCGATCCATTGCCGGATGACATCGATCGTCGCCTGGTCGAGGTAGGGTCCGCCCAGTGGCATGCGCGCACCGACTGCGGCCCTGCCTTCGAGCTTCTGGATGATGTAGCTGTCGCCCGGGTTGCCAGGGGCCACGCGCTTGAGCGAACCAGCCTCGGCGCTGGCCACCCCGACCAGCAGTGCGTAGCTGCTGCTCTCGTCAAGTCGCAGGCCGGCCGGTGCGGCTGCGCCGGCGTGGCAACCCACGCAAATCGGCGTTAGCACGTTGGCCTGGATCGAGGCAAAGGTGGGTTGCAGCTTGGTGGACGTGCCGCCGTTTTCGGTCAGCGGCCGGCCGTTGGCATCCAGGCCCTCGCCGCTGCCGCCGCCGCATGAGGCGAGTACGGCGAGCGCCAGCCCGATGGCGGCGGCCGTCCCTCCCCTGCGCAGGGTGTTGCGCGTTCTCATGCAATTCCTCCCGGTCTGCAAGCGTGTTACATGGCCGTGAGTGCTGCATCCGGTGTTTTTGGTTGAACGGGGTCACCAAAAAAGGCCAGACTGGGTGGCGGCTGGCTGCGGCGAGCGCGCGGGGGTGGCAACCGCTTTGGCTTTTGGCTTTTGGCTTCTGCCTCTTGGCTTGCGGGTTGAGGGGACTTTCTTTTGGATGCTTCTTACTTGCGCCCGGCCGGGTCTCGCCCCGGCAGGCGAGTCACTTTCTTCCTGGCCGAAGAAAGTAACCAAAGAAGGGCCTTGAAAACCAAACGTTCATCCGTGCGTCCGTCATTCAGCCTCGGAGGCACAACTGTGAACACGGCCGCTGGCATCCTTGATACCCCGAACCGTCGGTCACCAGATTGGCATTGACCAGGCCCTGGCATACGAACCTGGGGCTCCGATCTCGCTACTCGCCGGGCGCCTTGCGCCCATTCGTGCAAAGCGAGTTCGAACTTGGTCGATGGATGCGAACGTGACTCGACTCCGATTCAATCGACGGCACCCATACCACTGCATAGATGGGCGCGAAGCGCCCGGCGATGCACAAATACCGTCGCACGCTTTCGAATGCCAGAGTGCCCTATATGCCAATCTGCTGACCGACGGTTCGGGGTATTAAGAATGCCAGGCACTCGTTCACAATTGTGCCTCCGAGCCTGAATGACGGAGGCACGGATGAACGTTGGCTTTAAAAGCGTTTTTGGTTACTTTTGTCGCGACAAAAGTGACTCGCCTGCCGGGGCGAGACCCGGCCGGTTGGAAGGAAGGAAACCTTGCCCGCCAGCCCAGAATCCCGGCCAAGACAAAGAACTCAAAAGCTCAAGTCTCAACCCGAATCAGCTGGCACCGCAGTACTCAACTTCCGCGAGGTCGCGGGATCCCGAAACACCAATGGATGCTCTCTGACAGGCCGCAGCGCAGCAGCATCCGCCCGCTCCACCACATCCCGCACCAGCTGATGATGCGGACTCTTCACACAAACCGGATCCGCCGCAGCCGGGTCCTGCGCAATCAAATACGCCTGACACCGGCATCCACCCAAATCCACCTCGCGTTGATCACAGCTGACACAAGGCTCTTTCATCCAACCGGTCCCGCGATAACGATTGAAGCCCTCAGACTCAAACCAGATCTCGCGCAACCCCAGATCGCGCACATTCGGAAAGCTCAAGCCAGGCAGCATCTTCGCCGTATGGCAAGGCAGCGCCGTGCCATCTGGCGCCACAGTGAGGAACATGCTGCCCCAGCCATTGACGCACTTCTTCGCCTTGCCCTCGTGGTAATCCGGCGCGACAAAGAAGATCTTCATCCGATCGCCCAACCGGGCACGCCACTCATCGGTCACCGCTTCAGCTCTCCGCAATTGCTCATGCGTCGGCAGCAACTGCTCGCGATTCAGGAAGGCCCAGGAGTAATACTGCGTATTCGCCAGTTCGATGTATTCGGCGCCGAATTCCGCGGCCATGCCGATGATGCGGTCGATGTGATCGATGTTGAGGCGGTGGATCACCACGTTCATCACCATCGGCCAGCCCTGGTCCTTGATGATCTTGGCCACCCGGTTCTTCAGCTCGAAGGTCTTGGTGTGCGAGAGAAAGTCGTTCATCTCGCGGGTCGAGTCCTGGAAACTCAGCTGCACATGGTCCAGGCCGGCTGCCTTCAGCGCCGCGGCGCGGGCTTCGGTCAGGCCAACGCCCGAGGTCAGCAGGTTGGTGTAGTAGCCCAGGCGACGGGCCTCGGCCACGATGATCTCCAGGTCGTCGCGCAACAAGGGTTCGCCACCGGACAGGCCGCATTGCACTGCACCCAATTCCCGGCCCTGGCGCAATACACGCAGCCAGTCGTCGGTACTCAGCTCATCTGGTTGCTGCGCAAAGTCCACCGGGTTGTAGCAAAACACGCAGTGCAGCGGGCAGCGATAGGTCAGCTCGGCCAGCAGCCACAGCGGCGGGCCGGGCCTCACTCCCATATCAACCAGCGCTGCTTGCCGGCCAACTCGACAAAACCCAGCACGTCCTTGCTCAGGTCCTTCAGGCCATAGGTCTGCTCGATATCGAGAACGATGGCCTGCACATCGCGCTCTCCATCGCAGCGCTTCATGATCTCGCCGGCACTGCCATTGAGCTTGACCATGCCTTCGGGATACAGCAGCACATGGCAGTCCTGCACCGGCTCCCATTGCAGGCGAAAGCCGTGGGCGATGCGCGGGCGGGTGGTTTCGGCAACATCACTCATTGATTCACTCCGTCCGGGCCAACTCGACTCAAGTGCCAACGCCATATTTGAGCGCCATGGCATCGTTCATCGCCCACAGGATGTCGAGCTTGAACTGCAGCACTTCCAGCGCCCGCTGCTGCAGCGCCAGCGTATTGAAATGGTCCAGCGTGATGGCCAGTCCCTGCTCCACATCGCGCCGCGCCTGGCTCACGCGGTTGCGGAAGTAGGCCAGGCCCTGCGGCTCGATCCAGCCATAGTGCTCGGGCCAGGTGGCCAGGCGCTGCTTGTGGATCTCGGGCGCAAAGAGTTCGGTCAATGACGAGCACACCGCCTCCTGCCAGGGCGCGCGGCGCGCGAAATTCACATAGGCATCGACTGCAAAGCGCAGCGCCGGGATCACATGGCGCTGGTCCAGCACTTCTTCGCGCGTCAGGCCCACGGCCAGGCCGAGGCGCAGCCAGGCTTCGATGCCACCTTCGTCCTTCACGCCGCCCAGCTCGAAACCATCGTGGTCCAGGATGCGCTGCACCCAGCCGCGCCGCACTTCGCGATCCGGGCAATTGGAGATCACGGCCGCGTCTTTCACGGGTATGGCGATCTGGTAATAGAAGCGGTTGGCCACCCAGCCACGAATCTGCTCCGGCGTGGCCCGCCCGCTGTTGAGCATCACGTTGAACGGGTGGTGGATGTGGTACGAGCGGCCGCGCTCACGCAGCTTGGCTTCGAACTCGACTCTGCTCCATGCGGTCATGTCGTTCATCGCTCCCAGCGTCAATTCACAGGTCGATAGTCATCCTGTCCTCGCAGACTTCGATGCGGTGTTGCGCCAGCAGCGCACGCTCGGCCGAGTCTTCGTCGAGGATGGGGTTGGTGTTGTTGATGTGGATCAGCAGCCGGCGCACATGGGCGGGCAGCTTGTCCAGCCACTCGATCATGCCGCCCGGACCCTGCTGTGGCAGGTGGCCGATGGATCGCGCCGTCTTGCGGCTGAGACCCAGGCCAATCATCTCGTCGTCGGTCCAGAAGGTTCCATCGACCAGCACCGCGTCGGCACCAGCCATCAGGTCGAACAAGGCCGGTGTGATCTCGCCCAGGCCCGGCGCATAGAAAGCGCTGCGGCCGCTGCGTTCGTCGCGGATCAGCATGCCGATGTTGTCGCCCGGCACTGACGCCTCGCGGTGCGGCGAATAAGGTGCGGCCTTGCTGGACAACGCATGGGCTCGCAGGCTCAGGCCCTCTGCGCCGGGCACGGTGAATGGGACACCATTCGGCTGAATGACATGGCGCTGCACGCCGCAGAAATGGCCCAGCACACGCAGCACCGGATTGCCTTCCGTCAGGTCTTCGGCCACCGGGTCTGTGCACCACAGCGGCAGCGGCGTGCCGCGTTCGCGCAACATGAAGAGGCCTGTCGCGTGGTCGATCTGCCCGTCCATCAGCACCACGCCGGAGATGGCGGTGTCGCGTACCTTGCGCGCCGGCTGCAGCACCGGATGGCTGCGAATCTGCTCCAGGATGTCGGGCGAGGCATTGAAGAGCACGCCATCGATGCAATCGTCACCCTGCACGAAGATCGACGATTGCGTGCGCGGCAATGCCCGCAATTCGCCACTGCGCACGCCGGCGCAATTGCGGCAATTGCAGTTCCATTGCGGAAAGCCGCCGCCGGCCGCTGAACCCAGGATGGTGATGCGCATGATGGCGGAGCTTGGCTGCCCCGGGCGCGAACCCGAGGCAGCGTCGGCACAAGAGATGGATCAGCGTGCCGTGATGTACATCGTGATTTCGAAGCCGAAGCGGAAATCAGTTGCAGTCGGGGTTTGCCATTGCATGAACAAGTCTCCTGAGAGTGGCGCAGTCACCGGGCGGCCACTGCGGGGATCCATCGATCCCGTGATGCATGATGGCCGCGGCCCCCGCCATCGCCCAGCCCTCCGATCATGAGAGCGGCCTCATGATTTTCATGAAAGTACCCTGGGAGCGTGCGCGGCAGAAGGCGTCGAAGCGAAACGCGTTGCAGCCGACGACCTTTTGCGGCGCATGCGCCTTGGTGCAGCCGATACCATGCTGGCTGTGCCTGCTGTTGCTTCCACCCCTGCTGCCTCTGCGACCCTGTGCGCCGACGGGCCGCCTTTTCGCACGCACAGCCTGCCCACCGGCGATGGCCATGTGCTGCATGTGCAGGAGCATGGCAACCCGAAAGGCCTGCCAGCGCTGGTGCTGCATGGTGGCCCGGGTTCGGGTTGTTCGCCGCTGCTGAGGCGGTATTTCAATCCGGATTCCTATCGCCTGATCTGTATGGATCAACGAGGGTCTGGCCTGAGCCAGCCACGTGGTGGCATTCATCACAACACCACGGCTCATCTGCTGGCTGACTTGCGGGCCTTGCGAGCGCAGCTCGGCATTGAACGCTGGCTGGTCGTCGGTGGCTCCTGGGGCGCGAGCCTGGCGCTGGCGCATGCAGCAGATGAACCGCAGGCCGTCGCCGGACTGCTGCTGCGCGCCAGTTTCGCGGCGCGTGCCGAGGATATCCATGCCTTCTTTCAATGCGATCCGGACGAGCAGCCGCCGGCCTGGCAAGCCCATGCCTGGAAGGTCCTTGCCGCCCATGCGCCGGCGCAGCGGCGAGGCAGGTTGCTGCCCTGGCTGGCCGAGGTGCTGGCGCAAGGCGAGCCGCAACCCTGTCGCGCCGCCGCGCTGGCCTGGCTGCAGTGGGAGCAAAGCCTGGCCAGCGGAATGGCCCTGCCGCCCACCGATCTCGAAGGCCCGGCGCTCCAAGCACTGGTGGTCCCGCTGATAGCCCGCTACCGCGTGCAAAGCCATTACCTGCTTCACTGCTGCTGGCTGGACAAGCCTTCGCTGCTTGATCTCTGCGCCCATGTGCCTGCCGTGCCCACGCTCATGCTGCACGGAAGGCAGGACCGCATCTGCCGCCCAGATTCCGCATTAGCAATTCATCAGCATCTGCCGCACAGCGGGCTGCATTGGCTGGAGGGTGTCGGCCACGAGCCCACCCATCCGGCGATGGTCAATGGCATGGTGGGCGCGCTGCAGCGCTATGCCGAAGCCGGCGACTTCGAGGTCCAAGCATGAGCCTTCGGCTGCAGATCAACCTGATCGTCGGCGCGCTCACCGTGCTGTTTGTCGGCGCGCTGATTGGCTTGCAGCTGCGCACGCTGCGTGAATCGGTGCATGAGGAAGTGGCGGCCGCCAACCGAGTGGCTTCGCAGTTGCTGAACCGCACGGCTTATCGCTATGCGGCGCAGGGCACACCGGCACTGCTGGCCTTCTTGCAAGGCGTGGGCCGCGTGCGTTCGAACGACATCACGCTGCTCGATGCCAAAGGCGTGGAGCTGTACCGCTCGCCGCCCTCGCCCTACAAGGCCGGCCGCGATGCGCCCGATTGGTTCGAGTCCTTGATTTCGCCACCGCCCTCGGTGCAATCGATCGAGTTTCCGGATGGCAAGCTGGTGGTCCAAGCCAATGCCTCGCGCGCTGCGGTCGATGCCTGGGACTACACGGTCTGGCTGAGCACCGGTGGGCTCCTGCTGTTGCTGCTGGTGAACACGCTGGTGTTCTGGCTGGTCGGGCGCACGGTGCGGCCTTTCGGGCAGATCGTCTCGGCGCTGAATCAAGTGCAGTCGGGCCGCTTCGATGTCAGCCTGCCCACGCTGACGGGCACCGAGGCCTCGGCCATCGGCCGCGCCTTCAACCGCATGGTGCAGGACCTGCAGGACCATATCGAGACCGAGAAGCGAGCGCTGCGCGCCGAAACCCAGCTGTCCGACAGCCGCGAGCTGACGCGCTGGATCGAGCAGCATGTGGAGCAGGAACGCCGACTCATCGCCCGCGAGCTGCACGATGAACTGGGACAGTCTGTCACCGCGATGCGCAGCATGGCCCTGTCGATTGCCCAACGCGTCGGCCCGCTGGACGCCCAATCCGAACAGGCAGCGCGGGTGATTGCCGACGAGTCCTCGCGCCTGTACGACGCGATGCACGGCATCATCCCGCGGCTCACGCCGCTGGTGCTGGACAACTTCGGCCTCGCCGAGGCGCTGGACGATCTGGTGGAGCGCACACAGCGCAGCCAGCCCGGCGTGACCATCGCGCAAGAGGTGAAGCTGGGCAGCGCACGCCTGCCCAGCGAACTGGCGCTGACCCTGTACCGCGCCGCGCAGGAAGGCATCACCAATGCACTGCGCCATGGCCAGGCACGGCACTTGCGCTTGAGCCTGCATGGCAGTGACAGTGAGCTGAGCTTGACCCTGGTGGATGACGGCAAGGGCCTGGCGCCCGATTGGGCCCAGCGCGCCGGCCATTACGGCCTGCGCTGGCTGGCCGAACGTGTGCAGGCGCTGCACGGCAAGCTGGATGTGGAGCCGGTGGAACCGCATGGCGCCCGACTGAAGCTGCGCGTGCCGCTGGGCGGCGATGCCCTGCCGGCCCAGGATCGCCCATGATCCGCGTGATGCTGGTGGACGACCACGCGCTGGTCCGCATGGGCTTTCGCATGCTGCTGGCGGATGCGCAGGTGCAAGTGGTGGCCGAGGTCGACAGCGGCGAGCAGGCCTGCATCGAATACCCGCGCGCCAGGCCCGATGTGGTGGTGATGGACTTGTCCATGCCCGGCATGGGTGGGCTGGAAGCCGTGCGCCGTTTGATTGCGCAGGATGCCAAGGCGCGTGTGCTGGTGCTCTCGGCCCACGAGGACACGGCCCATCCTCGTCGGGTACTGCGCGCCGGAGCCCTGGGCTACCTGACCAAGCGCAGTGCGCCCGAGGCCTTGATCGCCGCCGTCAGCGCCGTGGCGGCCAATGAAGCCTATGTCGACCCCTTTACCGCCCGCGCACTGGCGATGGCCCAGGTAACCGGCGAGACCAGCCCGGCCGAGGCCTTGAGCGAACGCGAGTTCTCGGTGTTCCTGCAGCTGGCCAAGGGCCTGACGGTGGCGCAGATCGCTGACAACCTGAAGCTCTCTCCCAGCACCGTCGGCACGCATCTTTATCACGTGAAGCAGAAGCTGAACGCCAGCAACCAATCGGAGCTGACGCTGATTGCGCTGCAGTGGGGACTGATCCAGATCTGATCAGCGAAACCCTGACATGCGCCAGGTGATTGCGCCATCATCCGCAATCGCAAGGGTAAACCCGCGCCTTGGCACGATGGTTGCCAGCATTCACTGCAACCCGGTACGTCTAACCGGTGTTTGCCCCAAGGTGATGCGATGCGTTGGCTGTTGTTGTTTTTTCTGGCCGCCGCCGGGCCCTCTGCCTGGTGCGAGAGCATCACAGAGGTGCTGGCACGTTCTCAACAGCAGCGCCTGGAGGCCAATACCGAGGCCGACCCGCTGGCGCCATCCACACGCACTGTTCGACAAAGCTTCGAGGCCTTGCTCAAGCATGTGAGCCATGGCGGCGCGCTGCCGCCCTGCGAGCTGCGCGTGGTCACCGGCCCCGCATTGGCGGAGACGCTGCATGGCCGGGTCATCGTCGTCAACCAGTCGCTGGCCGACCTGACCGAGGGCGAGCGCCTCTTCATCCTGGGCCATGAACTGGGCCATGTGCTGCAGGGCCACTGGCCGCAGATGACCAAGGTCTACCAGACCTGGATACCGGGCGAGGTGGTCAAGGAAAAGACCGACGCGGTGGCCGGCCGCATGGGGCGCGAGGCCTCGACCCTGGCCTACCAGCATGAGCTGGAAGCCGACAACTTCGGCCTGCGTGTGCTGCGCGAGCTGGGCTACCCGCCGCAGCAGGCCTTCTCCGCCTTTGTGTCGCTGGGCATGCAGCATGACAGTCCCACGCACCCGGGGACCCGCAAGCGCCTGGCTTCGCTGCGCGCGGCAGCGGCGGCCTTGGCCGTCGGCGAATAGTCCTCCAGACCCGGGGGCACGGCGGCAGCACCGCGCCCTTGGGTTTCCTCAGGTCGAAGTCTTGACGCCCTGATCGTCAGGCCACGACCTGGAACGAACTCATCGAGTCGGTGAGCCGGCCCGACTGACCCTTCAGCGACTGGGCCGCCGCAGCCAGCTCCTGAACCAGCGCAGCGTTCTGATGCGTCATCGTGTCGATCTGGGCAATCGCCTGGTGCACCTGGCTGATGCCGGCGTTCTGCGACTGGCTGGCCTCGGCAATATCGCCAATCAGGCCGGCCACGCTCTTCACGCTGTCCAGGATCTCCTGCATGGTGCGGCCGGCATCGTCGACCAGGCGCGAACCGGCGCTGACCTTTTCGCTGGAGTCGCTGATCAGGGTCTTGATCTCGCGTGCAGCGGTGGAGCTGCGCTGGGCCAGGCTGCGCACCTCCGAGGCCACGACCGCGAAGCCGCGGCCATGTTCACCGGCACGCGCGGCTTCCACCGCGGCATTCAGGGCCAGGATGTTGGTCTGGAACGCAATGCCGTCGATCACGCCAATGATCTCGGAGATCTTCAGCGCACTGGCATTGATCTCGCCCATGCGGGCAATCACGTCGCTCATGATGGCCGCACCGCGCGCTGCCACATCGCTGGAGACGCTGACCACCTTGCGCGCCTGGGCAGTGCTTTCGGTATTGCTGCGCACCGTCTCGGCCAATTGCTGCATCGAGCTGTTGGTCTGCTCCAGCGCGCTGGCCTGGCTGTCGGTGCGGTTGGACAGATCGACGTTGCCGCTGGAAATTTCTTCCGACGCGCTGTTGACCCCTTCCACGGTCTGCCGCACGTCCAGCACCATGGTGCGCAGCTTCTTGCGCATGCCGTTCAGCTCGCCTCGCAGCCACGAGATCTCGTCGCGGCCGGGCGAAGCGATCTTGGTTTCCAGGTCGCCACCGGCAATGCGGATGACGCATTGAACCGTCGATTCGACCGATACCTTGATGCTGGACACGATGATCCAGCCGCCAACCACTGCCAACGCCAGCCCTGCGACCGTGAGCGTGCCCACCAGCTGCAAGGCCGTATGCGCGGCCGGCGTGTTCTGGCCCTGCAAGGCCCAGAAAGTGCTGCCGCCTGTCAGCGCAATGATCAGCGCCAGCATGCCGAAACCAATCATCACCCGCTTGACGAGGCTGATCCTGCGAACCCATTCCATTGCTTGTCTCCTGACTTCAGAGCGCGGTCACAAATGCCGCCGCGTGAACAGCCAAGCTTGCCGCAATCGGGACCCGGACGATCGGCGGTTTAAAGCCGCTTCAGCCCGCCATTTGCATTGCAGCGATTCAGTCGATGACCAGCCAGCACTCGCGCAGGGCATGCGCACGCAGGCGTTCGTCCGGCCGCACGGCCACCGGATCGGTGACGGCCTGCAGCAGCGGCAGGTCGCTGGCCGAATCGGAATAGAACCAGGACCGGTCGAAGGCGGCCAGCCGATCGGGCAGCGCGGGCTGGCGCTCGGCCAGCCAGTCCGCCACCCGGGTCAGCTTGTGCTCGCGATAACAGGGCAGGCCGGCAATCTCGCCGGTCAGCGCACCATGCGGCGAACCATCGGTGGTGGCAGGCTCGGTGGCAACCACCTCGGCAATGCCGAACAGGCGCGCCAGCGGCTCGGCGATGAAGCGTGTGGTGGCAGTGACGATGGCGCACAGGTCGCCCGCATCCTGGTGGCTGCGCACCAGCGCACACATGGCCGGCGGCAGGCGCGGCGCCAGGCGCAGCTCGAACTCGCGCCCCCATTGGTCCAGCAAAGGCCGCGGGAAACGCAGCAGCGGCGCCACGCTGGCGCGGTGCATCGCATGGATGTCCAGGGTGCCCGCCAGGTACTGGTGGCAGAAACCGAGATAACGCTCAATGGCATCGGCCGGCAGCACACCGGCACTGACCAGGAACTCGGTCCAGGCCATGCCGCTGTCGAATGGAATCAGCGTATGGTCCAGATCGAACAGTGCGAGCTTCATGCCGCGCCGTTCATGCGGGGCACTTCATGTGGCACACGCGCTGTTGTGGACTTCATGCTGCGGACTTCATGCGGCCAGCTCACCGCCAGCATGGCTCTGCAGCCGTGCCGGCAGCGCACCACGCAAGGCATTGCAGACCATCAGCGCCTCGGCCGCGAACACATCCTCGCGCGACAGGCTGCGTTCGGCCGCCTGCCAGGCCGGGTCGGCCAGCAGCACCGCCCGCATCACGCCCGGCAGTGCGCCATCGGACAGCGGTGGTGTCCACCAGCGGCCATCCAGACGCACGAATACCGAGCTGCGGCCGCCCTCTACCAATCGGCCCTCGCGGTTGAAGAACAGGCTGTCGAAGGCGCCGGCCTGTTCGGCCGCGCGCACGCCGGCATCGTAGACCTGGCGCAAGCTGGTCTTGTGGGCAGACAGCGGGTTGGCTTGCGGCAGCAGCAACGGCGAGATCAGCAAGCCTGCCGGGCCATCGGCCAGGCGCGACAACACACCATGGCTTAGCGAGAACTGCCCGTCATGGGTCAAGGACAGGCGCAGGCGATGCTTGATGCCGCGCGACAGGCCATCGCAGCGCTGCTGCAGGCCCAAGCGCAAGCCCTCTTCATCGAAGCCGAAGCCCAGCACCTGAGCGCTGTGCCCGAGCCGCGCCAGGTGACGCTCCAGATGCGTGATAGCACCATCGACCCCGACCAGCATGGTCTCGAAGATCTCGAAGCCGGGATCAAGACCGGTCAGGAAGCGGGCTTTCAACCGGCACTCATCGAACTCATCGGCCGCCGCACTGTCCTGCACGATACCGGCGCCAACACCCAAAGTCAGCGGCCGCAGGCCCTGTGCCGGCGGGCCCAGGCTCAGCGTGCGTATCGCCACGCTGAGGCAGAAGTCGCCGCAGCGCGCGCCGCCCACCGCTGCATCCACCCAGCCGATGGCGCCGCAGTACAGGCCACGCGGTGTCGATTCCAGTTCGGCGATCAAGCCCATGGTGTGGTGCTTGGGCGCACCGGTGATCGAGCCGCAGGGAAACACCGCGCGCAGCAGCTGGGGCATGTCCACCTCGGGCCGGCGCGTGGCATGCACCGTCGAGGTCATCTGGAACACCGTCGTGTAGGGCTCGATCGCGAACAGCGCCGGCACGGTCACCGAGCCTATCTCGGCAATCCGGCCCAGGTCGTTGCGCAGCAGGTCCACGATCATCAGGTTCTCGGCCCGGTTCTTGATGTCCTGGGCCAGTTGGCGGGCGGTTTCGCTGTCGCTTTCGGGCGCGTCGAAGCGCGGGGCGGTGCCCTTCATCGGCCGCGCGGTCAGCAGACCTGCTTCATGGCGCAAGAAAAGTTCGGGCGAGCAGGACAGCACATGGGCTTGCAGCCCCAGACCATCGGGCGGCAAGGCCACCAACGCACCGTAGTTCACCGGCTGGCGTGTGCGCAACGCGCGGTACAGCGCCAGCGGCGAGCCATAAACCTGGCCACGCATGCGGTAGGTGTAGTTGACCTGGTAGGTCTCGCCCGCGGCAATGGCCTCGTGAATGCGCGCGATGGCTTCGGTGAATTCAACCCGGTCCACGCTGGGTTCGAGATTCATCACGCCGCTGGTGCCAGCCGGTACGCCGTCTTGCTCCGGTGTGGACGCTTGCGCGAATTCCTGCTGCTCACGCTGCAGCAGCCAGGCCGCGACATCGCTCTCGCTCAGGCGCTTCAGGCAGCTGAACATCAGCACCCGCAGCGAGGGCCGGGCTTCGGGTGCCAGCCTGGCATCGCCGGCCTTCAGCAGCCGGGCGCCCCATTCGTAATCGGCCAGCAGCAAGGCATGCAGGCCAGCGGACTGGTCGGCTTCCACCTGCGCCCACACGGCATCCAGCGCCAGCGGATCAACACAGCGGTGCTCGCGCACAAAGCCGGTGTAGAGCCGGCTGGCCGGACGCTCGCGCGTCGCGGCGCGGTCGTCCAGCAGCGCAAAACAATCGTCGTGGGGGTTCATGGTGGCTCCTTTGGGCAAGCCTCTCAGTGCCTTCGCCCCTCAGCTCCAATCGTCCATGTCGTGCTTGATCTTGTGGCGATTGGCAATCAGCTCCTCGACCGACGGCTCATTGTTCAGCGCACGCTTGATGGCGAGCTTGGTGGCCTCGTAGTTGGTGCGGTACATGTCCTTCTTGTCCAGGTTCTCGTCCTTGGCGCAGCGCGGGTCTATCCACACCAGGCTGATGATGCACAGCTCATTGGCCAGCTCGCGCGGGATGATGCCCTCGATCAGGCAATCGACCACCGCATCGGCCGTGGCGCCCTGCACCACGCCGCCGAAGAGTTCGATGTTCGCGGTGTCCTTCAGCGTCACCTTGGGCACCATGATGGTGGCCGGGCGGACCAGCTGATTGCAGGCCCGGATCGCGAACATCGCGGTGTGGCCCTTGCTCTGCGCCATCATGTTGGCAAAAGCCTGGCCTACCGGCCCATCGGAGCGGCCAATCAGGATCTCGGGCATCGCGTCGGTGAACTGCCCTTCCTTGGCAAAGACAGTGGCTTCTCCGGCGTGAAACACGTAGCTGGGATTCATTCAGACAACTCCTGGAACGAGAAAAACAAACGGCATTCAATCAACAAAGATCAACTCACCCTTGCCACCAACCCCACGGTCGCCCAGATGGCGTTCGATGCGGCGCCGAGGCAGCGCTTCGAAAGGCCCGCCATGCCGGGCCAGGTCGCGAGCGAGCAATTGCCAGAAAACGACGGCGTCTGCTCCGGCGGGCATGAAGGTGGCAGATATTTCTGCCGCACCCGAATTCACACCACCATCGGCCGCCAGCACCACGCTGCCGCGGCGCATTGCATAGCCCAGGTGTTCGCCCGCCCTGCCGCCCAGGGCCACGGTGCCGGCCACCATGCGCGAGGCCACGAAATCTCCGGCATCGCCGAACACCAGCACCGTGCCGCGGCGCATGCGGTCTGCCAGGCGATGACCCGCATTGCCGCGCACGATCAGGCTGCCGCCGCGCATGCCGTCCATGCTGCCGGGCAAGGTGCCGGCCGCAAAGTCGCCGACATCGCCGTTGATGTGCAGCAGGCCGCCAGCCATCTCGCAAGCCGTCAGAAGGCCGGCATGGCCGCTGATGTGCAGCTCGCCACCCGTCATGCACCCGCCGGCGTAGTCACCGGCCGAGCCGTCGACACGCAGCTTGCCGCTGGCCATTTGCCAGCCCAAGCGGTCGAAACGCGAGAGATCGCCTTCGAATACCAGGCCTTCTTGTGAGCCGGCTTCGACGCTGAAGAACTCGGCCAGCGGCAAATTGCTATTTCCATAAGTGAGCGGCAGGCGTTCGGCCTGCTCCACACTCAGTTCAGCCAGCGCGGCCGGCGTGATGCCGCGCATATCGACTCGCAGCGGCGGGACCTGCTTCAGTTTCAGCAGCCAGCCGCTCATTGCACACCTCCGCCCAGCAGCTTGCGCAGATGGAAGTGGTAGGGCCCGAGCTTGCCGCCGTAATTGCCGGCTGCAATGCGCAGCAGGCCGCCGCTGGAACCGAATGCAATGCCGGCTTCCATGCCGACGCGCATGGCTTCGCCGACATCGGCTTCGGTCAGGCCGTCGATCACGATTTCCAGCACGCAGCGGGTCTCGAGCGTCAGCTCGCTGCGCTGCACCAGGCCTTGCAGGCTGGGGCAGAACGCGTCGTTGGTCGAGGCACTGAGGGCCGCGTACTTGCTGCCGACCTTGGAGCCCGAGCGCACCACCCCACCCGGGAAAGGCATGATCACATTCGGAAGCTTGCGCATCGCCGCCACCGCGGCCCCGGCCACCGCCAGCGCCGCATCCGTATCGCGTGCCAGCAGCAGCAGGTTGCCGCCGCCCACGGCCTTGACCACGGCGGTTGTCTCCTGCACCACGAATTCGCCGTCCATCACCGGAATGCGCCAGTACCGGATGCCGTTGATGACCTTCGAGATCTGCCAGCCATCGCCGAAGAAGCGCAGGTTCTTGCCCAAGGCCACCGGCTCGCCAATGGCCAGCCCGGCGAAGGCCGCCGTGGTCGGGCAGGTCAGCACACATTGGCCGATGCGGCGCTCCAGCTGCTTGGCCAGCTCCTTGCCGGACATCGAGAAGAACAACAGGCTCTGCCCCGGCCGGCCGTCGGGCGTTTCATCGGCAGTCAGTTCACGCTCGATACCGGCCTCGCAACCGCAGGCAATCACCGAGGTGGCGAAACCAGTGGCCGCCATTGCCGCATGCCGCGCCCATTCGGCGTTATGTGCCGTGACGATGACCCGCGTGGCCTTCATCGGAAAAGCCTCGGCGAAGCCGTCGTCGATGGCCACGCCGTTGCGAACCCAGGTGTCGGTCATGCGCCGGCCTCCAGGCATTCGGTGGGCAGCAAGCGCCCGCCGTTGCAGCAGGAACAGAGTTCATCGTGGCCGATGGCGATGTGATCGAAGTTCACCGAACCATGCCGCGCCAGGTGCTTGCGCAAGGTCTTCTCAATGCCACGGTCGAACTCCGTCTCGACGAAATGCGTGCCGCCGACCGGAACCGCGGTGATGCGCCCGGCACGTGCGACCAGCGTGCCGTCCTTGAATACGAACTCGGGCGTGGTGAACATGCGTTCGCGGTCATCATGATCGCGATAAACCGCGATGTCAGCGGCCGCACCCGCACCCAGATGGCCGCGGTCAGCCAGGCCCAGCAAGCGGGCCGGGCCGGCGCGGGTCATGATCGCGATTTCCGAAAGCGTCAGCTCGCGGGTGATGGATCGCAGCGCGCAATGCTGGGCCACATCGGGGTGCAGTTTGGCCAGTTGCTCCTCGCGGAAGCTGCGGTCCATCAGCAGCTTGATCAGGTGCGGGTAGCTGGTGAAAGGCCCGCCATTCGGATGGTCGGTGGTCAGCACCACGCGCCAGGGGTCCTCGACCAGCAGGAAGATCTCCAGGCCTATCGCCCATTGCAGCGCGTTGACATAGCTCTGCTCGCGGTAGCGGAAGGGCACGACGCCGCAGCCGGCTTCGCATTCAATGTCCGCGCCTATCCACTTGCGCGGGTTGGCAAAGGCCGACTGTGCATGTTGGCGCATCGTGTCGCCCGAGGCCGTGACGGTCTGGCCGAACATGATCTGGCCGACATCGATGCTGATGTTCGGATGGGCATTCACCGCCTCGGCCAGCTGCAGCGCGGCGGACGAGAACTTCTTGGGCCCTTCGGTGCCATAGACATGGAACTGCACATGCGTCAGGTGCCCGGGCAGGCCTTCCAGCGCCTGGATGGTGTCAAGCGTCGAGGCGATGTTGCCGGCCACGCCCAGGTTGCTGCCATGGATGTGCAGCGGGTGCGGCACGCCCAGTTCGCGCAAGGCGCGGGCCAGGGTCTGCACCACCTGGCGCGGCGTGACCTGCCAGTGGCGGTGCGCCTCGTCGACATCGAGCTTGCGCTGGTTGAACTTGAAGGCCGAGATGCCACCCGGGTTCACCACCTTGACGCCCATGGCCTTGCTGGCATGGAGGGTCCAGGCGGTGTAGTCGCGGATCTGCTCGAAGTCGCGGCCCTCGGCCAGCATCTGCAGCAGCAACTCGTCGTTGCCCAGCATCACATAGGCGCCATGGTCGAGGATGGGCGTATCGCCCATTTCCATGTGCGTATGGCGTGCGTTGCAGGCCATCATTGCCGGCTCGAAGGCCGCCGTGTAGCCCATCTCCACATAGCGGTAGCCGGTGGCCAGGGTGCCCGGCGTGCAGCCGCCGCAGGAGGGCAGCTCCAGCGGGTTGTCCGGCAATGCAATCGGGTTGCCATTGGCGCGGTGGTTTTCCGGCAGCAGCAGCCTCGCCAGGTTGACCTTGCCGCCGCCGATATGGGTGTGCATGTCGATGCCGCCGGCCATGATCACACAGCCCTGGACGTCGATGTCCTCGTCCGCCGGTTCGCTCGATAACGCGGAAATGATGCGGCCATCCTGCACCACCACGTCGCGCACGTCATCGATGCGATTGGTGGGATCGATGACGCGGCCGCCGCGCAGGCGAAGGGTGCTCATGCCTGCCCCTCCTGCACGGCCTTCAGGGCCTTCGGGGCCTTCAGCGCATGCGTGATGCGGCCCAGCACCTCGGCTGCGGCGGGCAGCGTGTCCTGGTACACCGGGAACAGCGGCATCAGCACGCTGCCATCGGTGCGGAACAAATGGCCGGCCGAGCCTATGCCGGGGGTGGAGATGGGGATGAACACCGTGCCGGCGCCGGATGAGCGGGAAGGAAATCGGAGTGCGGGATGGCCGAGCACTATACGAGCTAGCGGCGTCTCGGGTATCGCCTGTCCCGCATCGAAGCCCGCGATCCACAACAGGCTGTCCACCGCGCCATCGACCAGCAGGCGCCTGGCATCGAAGCGCAGCGGGTCATGTTCCAGGCCTGAGGGTCCGGCGCGTGAACGAAGTGGAAGGCCCGACAGCCAGGTGAAGACCTGGTTCACGGTGCCGGCACCATCGCCACCGCCCAGCCAGAGCATGGCCGCGCGCGATTGGCGGTTCAGCTCGGCCACGGTGCGCTGAAGGCCTTCGATGATCAGCGCGCCATGAGCGGGCAATGCGGACGTGGCGCCGATCAACACGGCATAACTTGCCGCATGCAGGCGTGCGGCCAGTGCCGCCAAGCCGGGATGGGGTTCACGCAGCGGGCGACCGGCCACCAAGGCGCCGAGCAGCGAAATGGTCTCGAACAGGTCGCCTTGAAGCGGCAGGGCTTCGGCGGTGATGCCGGGCATGTCGGCCAGCGTCGCGATGTCGGTTGCACTGCCACCCAGCACGACCACATGGCGCGTGGCCACGATGTCGTCGCCCACACCGCAGCGCAGCAGCAGGCGCGGCGCGGTGATGCGGTGCAAGCCGCCGATGAAGACCATCAGGTCGGCGCGTGTGCGCACCTCGGCCAGCGTGGTGCTGAAGCCGCCGTGGTCCTGCAACGTGCGCACACCCTGCATCAGCGATGTGCCCTGTGCAGCATCGCAGATGGCGCCGGTGTCGCAGGCCAGGCGGTACAGCGCCCGCGCACCCGCCACATCGGTGCCCAGGCCGCTGAACAGGGGTTGGCGGCTGGCTGCCAGCACGCGGGCCGCGGCGTCGATGGCCGTCTCCAGGCTGCAATCCTTGCCATTGAGTTGCGGGCTGGCTTGGGCTGGCACGGCGTTGAACGTCGCCAAGGCCGCCTGGGCGCGCGGGCAATCGACGTCGCCCAAGGCCAGCGCGCCGCCTGCTGCGGCCACGGGCGGGCGCATGTCATCGCACAGCAAAGGGCAGAACGGGCAGGTCCAGCCACTTGCCGGCTGGCTGGAAGTCGAAACGGAGGTCATTTCAGGGCCGCCCTGCCGCCGGAAGGCACTGACACGCCCCCTCGGGGTCGAGCCCGGACGAGGAACAGGCGCTGCGGCCTGTTCCTCGCCAGGCGAGGCGGCCAGCCATGCAGGGCTGGCCGTGGACCAGCGAATGAAGTGAGGGTGGGGGTTCCATTTCGGTTGTCATGACGCAAGCGATGTGCCACTCCGCCTCAGGCCAGTGCAAGCGGCCAGGCAACCCACCAGATCCTCCCGCGCCCAGCGGAAGCGCAGCCGCCAAAACTGGAACACTATGTCGCGTTTCTGGCGGTGCAGAATCGCCAAACGCTTGATTCGCGCGATCCTGCGCGATGGCACGAATCGTGATGCGCAGTGGCCATGAACTTGCCTTTCTCCATCCCGCCGGCCACTGCCTGGGCTCAGCGGGTCCGGCGCGGCAGGCGGCCATCGTGCAGGGCGCTGGCCACCAGCCAGGCATCGGCGCCGGCCTCTTGCGCGCGGGCCAGGTCGGCCTCGTTGCGGATGCCACCAGCCCCCACCAGCATTGCGCCAGACGCCTTGGCCCGCAGTTCACGCAGCGTGTCCAGGTCCGGGCCGGCATCCGAGCCCACACGTTCCAGGGTCATCACGATGACGCGCCGGGGCCACAGCTCCACCGCGTCCCAGCAGCCTGCGGCGTCCAGGCGCTGGCCACCGCGCCTGTCCAGCGATAGCACCCGGCCCGCCGCGCCGGGCTGCGTGGGGTCGAAGCACTGGGCCAGCGCCTCGCGCGAGCGCAGCGATTCGCTGCCGAACACGAACACCACGCGCTCGGCCAGCGGCCCCAGTTGCTGGCGCAACGCCTCGGCGGCGGCGGCATCGGCAAAGCCTGCGTCCAGCCAGAGTTCCAGCTCCGGCAGGCTTTGCAGCAGCGTGCGCAGCGCATCCAGCTGGACTGCCCCGCCCTGCAGCGCGTCCAGATCGGCCAGGTACAGCTGCGAACTTGCGCAGTGTTCGCACAGCGACCGCGCCACCGCCAGAGGGTCGCTGCCCTGGCACAACCGGGAGACGATGGGCCGGTATGCCGCGCGATTGCCGGCTATTGCACGGACCACCTGGCCTTGCAGCAGGTCGAGCACGGGAATCAGGATCATGATGAATGGGCAGGTGCCAGCGTGAAAAGCGTCTTCGTGTATGAGTATCTCAGCGGTGGTGGCCTGGGCGCGGACGATGCGTCGGCAGGCCATGCCGAGCTGCTGGCCCAGGGCCTGGCGATGCGGGACGCCTTGGTGGCCGACTTGCTGCGCGGCTTGCCGAGCAGTCCCGAGCAGACGATCACCGTTGCCAGCGATGCGCGATTGCCGCCACTTGCCGGGTCGATCAAGACCGCCGTGCCTCGCCCCGGCGAATCGGCAGTCGATTTCGTCGAGCGCCAATCCGCTTTGCACAGCCTGAGCTGGGTGATCGCGCCGGAGACCGATGGCTTGCTCACACGGCTGCAGGCCGTGGTGCCACCCGCGCGCTGGCTGGGCTGCGATGGACCGGCCATTCGATTGGCATCGAGCAAGCAGGCCACCTTGCAGCGCCTGGCCGAACGCAGCATCACGACGCCACTGGCCTTTGCGCAACCCTGCGACAACGCGCCCTGGGTCGTCAAACCCGACGACGGCGCGGGCAGCGTGGCCACCCGCGTGCATGCCAGCTTCTCCGCGGCACGCGAAGACTGGGCACGGCGCTCGCTGCGCGGCGCGGCGATTGCGCTGGAGCCCTGGGTGCCGGGTGAGGCGCTGAGCATCTCGCTGCTGTGCAAGGCCGAAGGCTGCGAGCTGCTGTCGGTGAACCGCCAGCACATCGGGATCGACGAGCAAGGCGTCCTGGCCTACACCGGTGTGTCGATCAGGTTCTGGCCTGCTGACGATGAACGGATGCCTGTGCTGCGCGCGCTGGCCGAGCAAGTGGTGGCCGCTGTGCCCGGCCTGCGCGGCTTCGTCGGCATCGACCTGGTCTGGCATGCGCAGCGCGGGCCGGTGGTGATCGAGGTCAACCCGCGGCTGACCTGCGCCTATGTGGGCCTGTCCCAGGCGCTCGGCCGCAACCTGGCGGACGAGATCCTGCAGCTGCATGCGCAGGCCGGTCCATCGATGCGAGCGGGAGCCGTGGAATGGCCAGTAAGAATGCCGGTGAATGCGCCCGCACCCTCCGGCGCCAGAACATTCGTGAATCACCTTGCCGATGCTAACGTCTGAAAGAAGCGTCGTCGGCTGGGACGTCGGAGGCGCCCACCTCAAGGCCTGCCTGATGCAGGATGGCCGGGTGCTGGATGTGGCGCAGTGGGCCTGCCCGCTTTGGCAAGGCCTGCAGCATCTGGACAGCGCCTTGCGGCAGGCCCGCCAACGCTGGCCGCAACTGTCGGCGGCCAGCCATGCGGTGACCATGACAGGCGAGATGACCGACCTGTTTGCCGACCGCGAAGACGGCGTGCAGCGCATCGCGCAGCAGCTGTCGCAAAGCCTGCAGCCCCGGCCCCGGGCGCTGCAGTTCTATGCCGGCGATGCAGGCTGGTGTGGCGCAGGCGATGTCGGCCGGCACTGGCAGCACATTGCCTCGGCCAACTGGCTGGCCACGGCCCAGCATGCCGCGCTTTGCTTTGGCGACGGCGTGTTGATCGACATCGGCAGCACCACCACCGATTTGATTGCCTTCAGCAATGGCCGTGTCAGTTCCACCAGCCGCACGGATGCCGACCGCCTGGCCACCGGCGAGCTGGTTTATCACGGTGTCGTGCGTACACCGCTGTGTGCGCTGGCTCGACGCATTCCGTGGCGAGGGCGCCGGCTCAATGTGATGAACGAGTTTTTTGCGACCGTGGCCGATGTCTACCGCCTGACCGGCGAGCTGGACCCGGCGCACGACCTCCATCCCAGCGCGGACGGCGCGGCCAAGACCCCCTTGGCCACACGCCGCAGGCTGGCCCGCATGGTGGGCCTGGATGAACGCAATGGCACCGCCGAAGATTGGCTGGACTTTGCGCGCGCCTGGCGCGGCGAGCAGGTGGCGGAGCTGGGTGGCCAGCTCCGTCGCGTGATGGCGGCGCAGCGGATGTCCGGCGAAGCCGTGATCGTCAGCGCCGGCTGTGGCGACTTTCTGGTGGCCGATGTGCTGGCCGCTGCGCTGGCCCAGCAGGCGCCAACGGACGACGGATTCACTTTCCAGCACAGTGGGATCCGAAGCTTGGAATTCACGTGACTTGAAGTCGCGGC